>ERZ808040.147-NODE-147-length-68514-cov-5.191475_pt1 | contig 68514 bp, 65 predicted proteins | sample MGYA00380191_ERZ808040 | MGnify/ENA primary metagenome ERZ808040 (study PRJEB31490, sample SAMN06133395) | mouse gut metagenome | isolation source: J6 | host: mice | place: China: Chengdu | collected 2015-05 ...
TATGTTTTTGTGGTTAAAAACATTGTACCGTAAAAAGGGCTGTTACATGGCCTTTTAACTTTTACACAATTATATGGACTTTATCCATTTTTTTAGGATAAAAATTCCTTGATATGATAACTTTTAGCGCTTTTTTTTATTTTTAAGTAAAAAGTTAAGCAAGATAGCTAAATGATTTAAGAGTAAATTTAATAACAAGGAATTTATCCTTGAGCAATTTTGATGGAGGAACACATATGTCTATTAATAGTGGCGATACAGCATTTATGATGCTTTGTACCGCAATGGTCTGCTTGATGACGCCAGGTTTAGCTTTCTTTTATGGTGGCCTAGCACGCAAGCGTAGTATTTTGTTTATTATGATGGAATCATTCATTTCAATGGGGATCGTGACCTTGATCTGGATGTTTGGTGGTTTTGGTTTAGCTTTTGGAAAGGACATCCATGGGGTGATCGGTCGCTTTACAGATTACTTTGGTCTAGCACATGTTGGCTTAGTACCAAATGCAGTTCATGCTGCTTCGATCCCATTTGCCTTGTTCTTCTTGTTCCAATTGATGTTTTGCGTGATCACTGTACCTTTGATGACGGGGGCATTTGCGGAACGTTTGAATCTAAAGGGTTATATCTTACTTTTGATCTGCTGGACGATCTTGGTTTATATCCCAGTTTGTCATTGGGTCTGGGGCGAAGGCTTCCTATCCAAGTGGGGTTTTGTTGACTTTGCTGGTGGGACAGTTATCCATACGACCGCTGGTTTTGCAGCCTTAGCAAGTATCTTTGTTTTAGGTAAACGCAAAGTCGCTAAGCAAGGGATGCATCCAAACAACTTGATGGCTGCAGCGATCGGGACTGGACTTTTGTGGTTCGGTTGGTTTGGCTTTAACTCCGGTGGGGCTTTATCTGCTGGTGCTTTGGCAACTAAAGCCTTTACGAATACCTTAGTTGGCTTGGCTAGTGGGATGATCGCTTGGTTGATCATGGCTAAGATCTTACGGGGCAAGATCAATTTTGTCGACGTGATGACTGGTTCTGTTGCTGGTCTAGCAACGATCACACCTTGTGCTGGTTATATCGCACCAAGTTCAGCCATCATTGTTGGTATCGTAGCTGGTATCATCTGTAACTTAGCTGTTGGTTTCCGGCAAAAGAAAGGCTGGGACGATGCGCTCGATGTTTGGGGCGTTCACGGTGTCGGTGGTTTTACTGGGACGATCTTGATCGGTCTGTTAGCTGATAAGACGGTCAATGGTGTTGGAGCTAGTTTCCATCAATTATTAGTTCAAGTTGGTGGAGTCGTTTTGACAGCGATCTATGCCTTTGTATTGACCTATGTCTTGCTCAAGATCTTAGGTGCAGTGACACAGATCAAGCCGACCCAAAAACAGATCGAAGAAGGCTTAGACAAGACGTTGCTTGAAGAAACAGCTTATGATAAAAATTAAGCGGTATTTTTAGAGTAGCTTCCAGTGAGAGGAGGTGAATACAAAAATGCTAGGTGTGATCTTACTTTATGTCGGAATGGTCTTGATGAGCAACGGTATTTGTCGCCTTACAAAGATCCAGGATAAGTCATTAGTTGTGATGAATATTTTCACAGGTGGTCTGGGACTGATCTTAAACATTATCGCCATTTCGATCGGAGTTGCACAAAATGCGGCTTATAGTTGGTATTATGCAAGCGCAACAGGTCTCTTATTCGCATTTACATACCTATATACGGCAATAAATACGATTTTTGACTTTGATCAACGTTTGTATGGTTGGTACAGTTTATTTGTAGCGATCAACACGATCCCTGCTGGACTCTTATGTTTCCAAGGGTATGGTGGGAACAGTTGGTATGGTATTATCTGGTGGCTTTGGGGCATCCTTTGGTTAACTGGATTTATCGAAACTGTATTGAAGAAAAACTTAGGCAGCTTTGTCGGTTGGCTCGGGGTGATCGAAGGGATCATCACAGCTTGGATCCCAGGCTTTATGATGCTGACAGGTGTCTGGCCTAAGTAATTGATTAGCGCTAAAGAGAGGTGTAAAAGTTATGCAATTAACAGAACGTGAACGTGAAAAGATGATCATCAGCTTAGCTGGAATGATCGCCCAAAATAGAAAAGACAAGGGGATCAAATTGAATCACCCTGAAAGTGTGGCTTTGATCACAAGTTTCGTGTTAGAAGGTGCACGTGCTGGTAAGACGGTCTCAGAATTGATGGATGAAGGTCGTCAAGTGTTGACCAGAGAAGATGTCATGGAAGGTGTACCAGAAATGATCCCAATGATCCAAGTGGAAGCAACTTTCACTGATGGGACAAAATTGGTAACGATCCACGACCCGATCCAATAAAAAGTGAGGAGGACTTTAAAATGGTTCCAGGAGAATATAATTTAGCTAAAGAACCGGTATTATGTAATGAAGGTTACGAAGCTATCAAGGTCGAAGTTAAAAATGTCGGTGACCGTGCAGTTCAAGTTGGTTCTCACTTCCATTTTTATGAAGCAAATGAACGTGGGTTACAATTTGATCGCGACAAAGCATGGGGCAAACGCTTAGATATCCCAGCAGGGACAGCTATCCGCTTTGAACCAGGCGAAAAACGGACGGTATCATTGATCGACATGGGTGGCAAGCGCCGCGTCTTTGGTTTCAATGATAAAGTAGATGGTTACTTAGATAACGATAACCGTGGGTTACATCACAAGTTAAGCTAAGAAAAGAGGAATAGCAATGAGTTTCAAAATGGATAGAAAACAATATTCCCAAATGTTTGGTCCAACTGTGGGCGATAGCGTGCGTTTAGGTGATACCAACCTTTATGCAGCGATCGAAAAAGACCTAACAGTCCACGGCCAAGAAAGTAAATTTGGTGGCGGTAAAGTTTTACGTGATGGTATGGGTGTCAACGCAACTGAAATGCGTAAAGATAATCCTTTGGTTGCTGATACGATCATTTCAGGCGCAACGATCATCGACTATACTGGCGTCATCAAAGCTGATATTGGGATCAGAGATGGTAAGATCTTAGCCATCGGTAAGGGTGGTAACCCAGATAATATGGACAACGTTGACTTTGTTGTCGGTGCAAGTACTGAAGCGATCTCAGGTGAAGGTATGATCGTCACAGCTGGTGGGATCGACTTACACGTCCACTACTTATCACCTGGTTTGACGCATGCAGCGTTAGATAATGGGATCACAACTTTATTTGGTGGTGGTACTGGTCCAGCAGATGGTTCAAACTCTGCAACCTGTGCTCCAGGTGCTTATCATATTCACCGAATGCTTGAAGCAACTGATTCAATGCCGATCAACTTAGGTATCATGGCTAAAGGCGCTGGTGATGTGCCTGAAACGATCGGCGAACAGATCGAAGCCGGTGCTTGTGCGATCAAGACCCACGAAGACTGGGGTGCTACAGCGGCTGGAATCGATAATTCCTTAAAAGCAGCTGACAAATATGATGTTCAATTTGCAGTGCACACTGACTCATTGAATGAAGGTGGATTTGTTGATAATACGATCGATGCCTTCAAAGGTCGTACGGTACACACATTCCACACAGAAGGTGCTGGTGGTGGACATGCGCCTGACATCATGGTCGTTGCTGGGCAAAAGAACGTTTTACCATCTTCGACTAACCCAACGAACCCTTATACAGACAATGAGATCGATGAATTGTTTGACATGGTCATGGTTTGTCATAATCTTGATCCTAAAGTTCCTGAGGATGTGGCTTTTGCTGAATCTCGGGTCAGAAAACAAACGATCGCTGCTGAAGATGTTTTACATGACATGGGTGCTTTGAGTGTCATGACCTCAGATGCTATGGCAATGGGGCGTGTTGGTGAAGTTGCTATGCGTTGCTGGCAATTAGCTGACAAGATGAAAGCGCAACGTGGTAGTCTTGAAGGCGATAGTGAATATAACGATAACAACCGGATCAAACGTTACGTTGCTAAATACACGATCAACCCAGCGATCGTTAATGGGGTAGCTGATTATATCGGTTCAGTTGAAGTTGGTAAATTTGCTGACTTAGTTATTTGGGAACCAGCTAAATTTGGGACCAAACCAAAGATGGTCTTAAAAGGTGGCACGATCACTTACGGTGTTATGGGTGATGCAAGCTCAAGTTTACCAACACCAGAACCAAGAATGATGCGTGACCTATATGGTGCCTTTGGTAAAGCTGTTGGCTCAACAAATATTACTTTTGTTTCGAAATATGCTTATGACCATGGTATCAAAGAAGAATTGGGCTTAGATAAGATCGTCTTGCCGGTTCACAATACACGTAATTTGACAAAACGTGATATGAAGTTAAACAACTATGTGCCAAGCACGATCAAAGTTGATCCACATACCTTTGATGTTACGATCGATGGTGAATTGATCACTTGTGATCCGATCAAGACCGCATCATTGGCACAACGTTACTACCTCTTCTAAAATTTAGTTTTTTCAAGTTATCGGGATAGATTTAAATATGATTTAAAGCAAAGGCCAAGACGCGTCTTGACCTTTGTTTGGGTAATAATGGAGGAATTTAACATGATTTTAACAGAAGTGTTTGCTAACGTTGAGGATATCAATGATTTAGAACAATATCACATTGAGACTTGTATGGTCAAAAGCGATGACCTGATGAAACGGATTTTACGTGTGACCTCTGATCATGGTAATGATTATGGGATCAGGTTAGCTGAAGATGGCGAAGGCTTAGAAAATGGCTCAGCTTTCAAGATCGGGCACCATCGCTTGCTAGTTTTAAGCGTGATTCCAGATGAGATCATTAAAATTGTACCTAAAGATATTGATGAAATGGGTGTGCTCGCACATATGCTTGGTAATTTGCATAAACCAGTTCAAGTCGAAGCTGGAAAGATCACTTTGTTGTTTGATCCTGTTGTGGTTAAGACTTTAGATCAAAAACAAGTTGAATATACAGTAGAAAAGGCGCAATTAGCTGAACCATTGCGCTACGTGGATCTGACAAATGGAAAATAGGCCACGATTAAGCACACTTTTGGATTATTTAGAGGTTTTTCAAATTTGTGATTCCACTTTCCCGATCGGAACTTTTAACCACTCTTTTGGGATGGAAAACTATCTACATGATCGCAAAATAAAGCGCACACCTGAATTTCAACAATGGTTTGAAAATTATTTCAAATCGCAATTTAAATACGGTGAAGGTTTATTGACTGTATTGTGTTGGCGAGCTTTAAAAGCTGGTCAGATGGAAAAATTGTGGGAATATGACGAAATTATTACCCATTCAACTTTGGCATTGGAGACGCGCAATGGTCAAAAGTTGATCGCTAAGCAAATGCTAGCTTTGATCAAGCAAATGTACGGTGAGATAAAACCGCTAGACATTTATGAAAAAAAGATCAAAGCTGGTGAACTTGCAGGTAATCCAGCGATCGTCTTTACGATTTTTGCACACTATCAGAAGATGCCATTAATGGATACTTTTTTGATGTATGGTTATAGTATTGGTTCAACGATGGTCCAAAATGCTGTTCGCGCAATTCCATTAGGACAACGGGATGGACAAGTGGTATTGAACAATATTATCAAACTTTTAGGAAAACTTTATCCAGAAGTTGAAAAATTAGATGGATCGTATTTAGGAGCTAATGTTCCGGGACTTGAATTAGCTCAGATCAAACATGAAACACAAGGCTCAAGATTATTTATGTCCTAGGGGGATCAGAAAATGAAAAAAGCAATTAGAATCGGTGTTGGTGGTCCTGTTGGTTCAGGTAAGACGATGTTGATCGAACGGTTAACACGGGCAATGCATGATGATTATAGTATGGCAGTCATCACAAATGATATTTACACCAAAGAAGACGCAGAATTTATGGTCAAAAATTCAGTTTTAGATGAAGATCGGATCATCGGGGTCGAGACCGGTGGTTGTCCACATACCGCTATTCGTGAAGATGCTTCAATGAACTTGGCTGCGATCGATGAATTAGAAGAACGTTTTGATAATGAGCTAGATATCATCTTTGTTGAAAGTGGTGGCGATAACTTAGCAGCTACATTTAGTCCAGAATTGGTCGATTTTTCGATCTATATCATTGATGTGGCTGAAGGTGAAAAGATCCCACGTAAAGCTGGTCAAGGGATGATCAAGTCTGATCTATTCATCATCAATAAGATCGATCTAGCTAAATATGTCGGCGCTGATCTCGAGCGGATGAAGAGCGATTCAGAAATGTTTAGAAGTGATGGTACCTTCTTGTTTACTAACTTGAAAAAAGATGAAGGTCTACAAGATGTCATCGCTTGGATCAAAAAGAATTGTCTATTAGAAGATCTAGAAGAAGTCAAGAATTAGAGGAATACAGATGGATAAGAAATATGATGGTGTGATCGAGATGCGCTTTTTACCGCGCAATGGCCGCACGATCGCGCAGAAATTATATCATAAGGGAAATTCACGTATTTCCTCGGTTATACCGACGACCGAAAATCAATTGCCTTACTATTTCTTGATCTCTACCGGTGGTGGTTTTACAGAAGGTGAGCAATATCAAGTCAAGATCACACTTGAAGATAATGCCCATGCAGTTTTGACAACACAGACACCAAATTATGTGTATAAGTGTGATAATTTGCGTCAAACATGTCAAGAAACACAGATCAAACTCGGACAGGGTGCCTTTTTAGAGTATTACATGGATGAAGTTATCCCATATAAGAATGCTTATTATCGCCAGTTTATGGACCTTGAGCTAGCTGAAGATGCTTCGTTGATCTTGACTGATGGTTTGACTAGTGGCTGGTCACCAGATGAAAAGCCTTTTCAGTATCGGGATGTTGGGATGCGAACGAAAATCAAAGTTGCGGGCAAATTAGTATATAATGATTACTTATTATGTACACCTCAAGTTGATGAATTAGCCGAACTAGGGTATTTTGAAGGTTATACTAACTTTAACTCAGTTGTTTTGATCGATAAAAATATCGACCAAGATTTTGTGAAAAAGGCCCGTGAGGTGATCAAACTTCCTGAAGCTGATGTTTCATTTGGGATCTCCTTATTGGAAGAAAATGGAGCGGTCTTACGGATCTTAGGATATGACGGTTATACTAATCGCCAGATCCAAAATCAATTTATCGAATTTTACCGTGAAGAATTCAAAGGCTACGCTCCTTTGAAACTTCGGAAAAATGATCGGGCGTATAATTAATTGGAAAAGAGTGAACGATTGTGACAGGAACTTTTTGGTTAGGATTTGGTGCAGCTGGACTAGGCGCTTTTTTTGGTGGTTGTCTACGGAGTTTGTTTTCTGATTGGTTCAATCATGCTAAGGCGTATCTTCCCTATGGTACATTGGCTGCCAACTTACTAGGCTCGCTTTTGATCGGGATCTTTGCTGCTTTGGTGACAAAGGGGGAACTTTCACAAATGGCTAACACATTGCTTGCAGGCGGCTTTTGTGGGGGTTTAACGACTTTTTCGACCTTTTCATTAGAAAATCTCAAGTACTTCAAACAAGGTAAAACAGGACATGCGGTACTTTATTGGTGTGGCAGTGTTGTGTTGTGCTTAGCTTGTGTCTATTTAGGCTTAGCCCTTGGAAAGCTATTTTAGATAAGGATCAGGTGGAAAAATGAAAAAATCAACAGAATTATTGCTTGTTGGCTGTGGTTGCTTTTTTGGTGGCGCCTTACGTTACGTTTGTGAGACCTTGATCGGGCCTAGTGCTTCAGAGGCTTTCGCTATTTTAGTCGTTAACGTTAGTGGCTGTTTTTTGATCGGGTTGATCTCAGCTGGTCTATTTAAAAAGACGCTTTCAGCTGAATTTGGTAAATTGGCCTCAACCGGCTTTTGTGGTGGTTTAACAACTTTTTCTTCGTTTGCTGATGGGATCGTCAATTTATTTGATGCTTCACAGGTGGCAGTGGGGTTGTTATACATCGTGCTTAATATGTTGCTGGGGCTATTAGCTGTTTATTTAGGCCTAAAAGTAATTTTAAAAACAAAATTTAGTGATTTTGCAAATTGATCAAAGATAACACTCATTTTAATGGGTGTTATTTTTTAAAGTCTAGTTTTACCTTTGCATTACGCTAAAAGTATTGCTACTATATTCTTAAAGTAAATACAATACAGGAGTGTGGGGGAAATAAGATGGAGCCAAAATATAAACAGATCTTAGAAACGATCAAAAAGCAGATCATTGACGGAAAGTATCCTGCTGGCAGTATGATCCCAGATCAGAACACACTGGCACGTGATTTTAAAACTAGTCGGATGACGGTCAAAAAAGCTCTAGATATGTTAGCGATCGAGGGCTTCATCTATTCTAAAAGAGGAGCGGGGACTTTTGTAAAAAAGAATGCTCTAGCGCAAAAAGATGCTTTACCAGTAGATAGTTATGGGGGCTTGAGCAGTCAATTCAGTAAAGCGCGGGTCAAAAGTGAACCGATCGTTTTTGATGTGACTTTTCCGACGTCTGAGATCAAGGAACGTTTAGAATTGAAGCAAAATGAACCAGTCTATGAGATCTTACGTTTGCGTTTTGTTGATGATGAACCGTATGCTTTGGAGCATACCTTTATGCCGATCAGCTTAGTACCTAACTTAAGTCAAGAAGTTCTCTTTGGTTCGATCTATGCTTATTTGACTAAAGAAATTCATTTAGAAATCGGCGGCGCCTTTCGTAAGATCTCTGCCGAAAAAGCTTCCAAAAATGATCTTAAGTATTTAGCATCTGCTGAAACTGATCCGATCTTGCAAGTCGAGCAAGTCGTTTACTTACAAGATGGGCGCCCCTTTGAATACTCGATCAGTCGTCATCCTTATAATGGAAAACACGCGTATACGATCTTTGACCGCAAAAATTAAACTAAAATGACCTCCAAATAGTCGTCGCTTTAGACGCTAGTGGAGATCATTTATTAGTTTAAAAGTAAAGGTTGATACATTTCGCTTTCAAGCTGGGAGACAGTATCTTCGAGCAATTTTACATTATTGGGAACTTCTAGGTCATCTAAATATAGGACCGGAGCTTTAAGGCTAGCTAGATCTTGGAAATTAAAGGCAGCGATCACCAGATCATAGTGGGCTTGTTCAAGATAATCATTGACTGAGATATTGTGCCCTTTACTTAAGATATTTTGGATCTCAGTGATGTACGCATAGCGCGTTTCGATCGGAAGCTGTGAGATAACTCCGATGCTGATACAACGGCGCTTCATGCTTTTATGAGGATAGATCATCATTCTAAGCTTATCACGGATCGCTTGTAATTTATAAGGATTGAGTTTAAAACTTTGTACTAGCGGGATATTTAAGAGCTCAGCGATAACTTTTTCTTCAAAGGGTTGCGAGACTTTCTTTTTGGCTTCAAGGCTAAGGATATTATTTGAGTAATAGTAACCGTCAAGCAATAAAAGTTTATTGATCGTAAAATAAAGACTGCTACGTAAGGCATTGAAATCATTATTGAAATTATAGCTATTTGTCAAGATCGTCGTGATCTGTTCAAGTAATTGTTGACATTTTGAATGTTTAAACAATGAATTTATCTCAGTGACTGGATAGCTGATGATATTATGGGTGTTTAAAAAAATAAACGTCAAATAGCTGTAGTATTCAACTAAGTCATGATCTAAAAAGCTCCAATTTTGCTTGAAATAATTTGTTAAATCTTGATAAAGTGGTGTCACTTTAACTTCAAAAAATAGCGTACTAGCCTTTTGTTTACTAAAATAAGTTTGGATCAATTTATGCTTATTACGTAATAAAGATAGCCATAGACTGATCTGGTCATTTTGAATGATGCTCAACTGAGACCCGAGTTTTTCTTTGGCATATGCTTTGAAACCATGGTCAGAAATAATGAATTTTCTTAGAACCGTGCCTTTAGCATGAGTGTTCCAGTAAAAATTAAAATAAAAATAAAAGAACTGTGATCCAGTGCCACGCAACATATTTTGCTTGATCTCTAAGTTGAATTCGCGTAAAAGTTCGTTACATTCGCCGATCAATTTATTGGTAGAAGTCAAACTGATATTTAAGGAGCGCGCGGTTTCTTCACGAGTCAACGTTGAATGTTTAAAATAAAGATCTAGGAGTTGAAAGCGTAATGATGAAGATAAGAGCTGTTTATTTAAACTTTGAACTGTTTGGCTGTTATAAGGGAGATTCAAAATGACCTCATGGCGAGTTACGGTCAATAACTGGTGATCAAAGCCATTGATCTGTTCAGTCAGCTGACTTAAGGTCGGAGAAGTGATCTTGAGTGCTTGACAGTGCTCGGATTTATGGCTGTGATTATCATGTAAATGTAGCAGTAGTAATAAAGAATAAATCTGTAGACTCTTATGATCAAAGAGTTGTTCATTATGCATAGCAGATCGCCTCCAAAAATAAATATTAAGTTATTATAAAAAAGTTAACAAATGAAATTATATAATAATTTTAGTAATTTTGGCAATATTGCTTCAAAGTTGCGCACGATCAAGGATTGTTTGGTAAAAAAATATTTCATCCTATAATTTTATAGTTATTTTTTGATAACTAATAATGAAACAAGAAATTTTTTTTATTTATATAAATTGGCGTTTTTTTAGCTTGATTTGATTTTAAACAAGGGATGAACTATCGAAAATGAACAGTTTTGAACGGTGGAGCTAAATTTTTGAGTAAAGAAAAGGTTTGATCTTTAAGGAAAAACACGTTTTTTTGAGATCAAATAAAAACAAAGAATATTTTTAGGCGGTGTTATGGCGTAGATTATTACTTGTAAGGCATGAGAGTGTCTGGCTGATTTGATAATTTACGTTAACTATTGTACGTTTAGTTGTTATTGCATGGTGCAAGTATCAATGTATATCCTCATAAAGACGGTGATAGTTGGCTAAATCCAAATTGCTAAACCGTTATCTAACATGGGGGCAAGCAATGACTAAGAATAAAACTTTGGTACTAGGCATTTGTGGACCAGTAGGTGTTGGCAAAACTTTATTGATCAAACGTATCCAAGAGATGCTTAGTGAGCGCTATTCGCTAGCCACGTTAAGTGATGGTATTTTTACAGTAAAGGACCTAAATTACGTCCCACCTTTAAATATAGGGCTAGCAGATGAGTTGGATCAATTGCGTCTTAGTGGTAAAATTAACCTGGCTTTGATCGAAAGGCCGAGTCGCTATTTGATTCCAGTAGATGCGATGTTATATTTGATCGATGCTAGTGCAAATGAGTTGCAACTGACTTTAAGTGCTGACTTGTTTTTAGTAAATAAGATCGATCTAGCTACATATCGTGGAGTTGATCTGGCTAAGTTACGGGCTGAAATAGCAGCTAAACAGCGACAAGCGGCGATCTTAATGACTGATCTAAAAGATAATCAAGGTGTCCAAAATGTTATTTGTTGGATCGAAAAAACTCTGACTAAATTACAGAAAGAAGCGAGATAGCTATGTGTACTGCAGTATCATTTAAAACAAAGGATCACTATTTGGGAAGAAATTTTGACTATGAGTTTTCTTATGGTGAAAAGGCTGTTATTATCCCACGGAATTATGTTTTTGAATTGCGAAAATTACCGGCTTTGAGCAAACACTATGCCATGGTCGGCTTGACGTCTGTTTTTGACGACACGCCTCTTCTTTATGATGCTGTCAATGAGTACGGCTTAGCGATGGCGAGCTTGAACTTTGAAGGCAATGCCGTTTTTTATGACTTTGATCCTGAGATGGATAATGTGACACCATTTGAATTTATCCCATATATTTTAGGTCAATGTAAAAATGTGGCTGAAGCTAAGCAAATGTTGACTAAGATCAACTTGGTCAATGAAGCATTTAGGGCTGATTTACCTTTATCTCCATTGCACTGGATCATCAGTGATAGTGAAGATAATACGATCGTGGTCGAAACTTTAGCTGACGGGATGAAAGTATATGATGATCCAGTTGGTGTGATGACTAATAATCCAACGTTTGATAAGCAACTCTTTAATTTGAACAATTATCGAGGTTTATCAGCTAAAACACCCGAAAATACTTTTGATCCGACGTTCGAGTTACCAGTATACAGCCGTGGAATGGGAACTTTAGGTCTTCCAGGCGATTTGACTTCGAGCTCACGTTTTGTCAAAGCAGCTTTTGTTAAAGCACATTCGGTTTGTGAACCAGATGAAAGTTCAAGTGTTAGTCAAGGTTTCCATATCTTAAGTGCGATCGAACAACAACGAGGCTGTTGTGAAGTGAGCGAAGGAAAGTATGAATATACGATCTATTCTGCTTGTTATAACAAAGATAAAGGGATCTTATATTATAAGACGTATGAAGATAGTCAGATCACAGCTTTAGATATGCACAAAGCTGATTTAGAAAGTGATCGTTTCACCCTTTATCCGTTGAGTCAAACACAACATTTCAATTACGCTAACTAAAAACTACCGCTAAGGATCGGTATTCATTGTTTAGTTGTTACTTTTCGCTACAAAGTCTTGAAAATTAGTATTTTTAGAGATAAAGAAAGACATCTTCAATTCCAACGTTTGGGATTGAAGATGTTTTTTTACTTATGTCACAGCTTAAGATCAAGCTGAGTTGGATGTTTATATGATATTAACAAAAGGCTATTTTTAGATAATTGTTGAAATGAAAAAAAATACTGTTGCTAACGTCATCAAATAAAAGCCATATTTTTCTAGATTTCGTTCAGGGGTAGGACTAAAATATTCTAAGAGTAGTAGCACTAAAAGTAGAAATTCTGGGAAAAAGCTTAAAATATCCATCAAAAAATGGACACATAGGAAAACTATTAATAATGAAACTTGTAAGATGCACAGTTTTTTATAAGCTAGAAGCAATTATCACGAACCTCCTTAACTCCCAGAATTTCAGAACCTAAATTCATCAGGTAGTGTCCAAAAGTATTGATATTTTTCTGAGAGAAGCCACCCTTAGCAATAGCGATAAGCGCATTGGCTGCTTTATGAGCTGCTCCAGCAGTATTAACAAATTTTTTTACTTTAGCTACTTTCAAAACACCTACAACAGTTGATCCAACGATCCAAAAACCACGTTTAGTACGTTCGCCGGTAAATTTTAAATCTACTCCATTTTCAAACATAAAACGGTCAATTTCATACTGGTTGCCTCTATCTAGTATATCTTGGGGCATTTTTTCCATAGGCATTTCCTCCATAAAAAGAATTACTGTGTCATTGTATTGTTACAAAATAGCCTCCCTATACTTGTATTATACACAACATTAATGTTAGTTTAAAGTTATGTTTGTATCAAAAAAAACTGATTATTAAGATCTCTATTTTTAGTAGTTTATGTTTTCTCGTCTATAACGATTTTATTCATGTCTAGAGTTGTGAGTGTAAAAATAGTTTTAGGGTCAGTTTTTTCTAAAGAATATTTATTGTTTAGTTGTTACTTGGCCCTGTAAAGTTTTAAAAACTAGTATTTTCAGGATAAAGAAAGACATCTTCAATTCCAACGTTTGGGATCGAAGATGTCTGTTTACTTATGTCACAGTCTCTTTTTTAGTTGGCTTGAGGAAGTTCTAAATAACATTTTGCTAGGTCTAAGATATAACTGATATCTTCGTTTCCCCGTAGCGTACCAAACATGTCAGTAGCATAGACGATCAATCCTAATTTTCGCCCAGCAGGTAAGTGATAGTGTGTGGGCTGTAGTGTTACTTCAAGTTGATAGAATTTATCAGCTAAAAGTTCATCGTTTCGCCAAAGTTCGGTACGATTTTGCAAATTGATATGGCCTTTACTGATGAGTTTAAAGGGCGTATCTTTTCCTAGCGTAAATTCAACGAGATCATTTTCGCGCCAATTATAGCCCGCCAAGATCCCCTTAGGTTCAAGGACAGTAGGCGTCTCATTTAGACGTTTAGCTTTACCAAGATCAACGAGCATAAAACTGAGTAGACCATGATCCGTAGAGCAAGCCACATTCACACTGAGTTTAGGTGCACCACTGATGATCAATGGCTGCTTTAAAGGAGCTGTTTGGAATTTTAAGCGGGCTTTTTCAAGCGGTGAAGCCTCAGAACTAACGAGATCATTTTTCCAAAGGTCAAGCTCTACTTGATATTTAGCGAAAGCCTTAGGTGTCAGTTGATCGTTAAAGCTTAAAGTCCCTGTATCAGAAGTATCAGCTAGCTTTCCTGCTTGTGTCAGCCAAAGTTTAGTTGTAGTCAGTGCTTGCCAAGTAGAATAAGTTTTCCAAGTATCAGGCTCAACGTTATCTTGGATCAAAACGTCAGGCAAAACAGTAGTCGCTTGATTATCGATCCCATAGAGTTTATGTGACAACCAAAGATTCATCATATCGGTAAAATCAAGTGACTGAAAATTATTGATATAAATATGTTGTCCTTGATGTAAGATCAATTTGGTCTTGACCGGTAGCTCTTGGAGAGCTTGATAGAGATTAAAGACATTCCGCGGTTTAACGTTCCAGTCATTCAAACCATGTACTAAGACAACATCGCATTTGATGTTAGCGACGTTATTTAGATAGTTACGTTCATCCCAAAAGCGATTATAATTTCCAGTCTGGCGGTCTTGACCAGCAGTGAGCAAGTCCAATTGCTTTTGCCATTTGGTAGCAATTTTTTGGTATTGTGCCAGATCTTTGCGTCGACTAAAGCATTCTTGGGCTAAAACATCGGCGTCTTCGCCAACATAGCCATCGGGGGAAACAACTAGTCCGCCATCACGATAATAATCATACCAGCTAGAGATCGCTGCTTCGGAAATGATCGTCTCTAAGCCTTCGATCCCAGTAGTTGCAGCGGCCGTGGCTAAAGTTCCGAGATAGGATTTTCCAGTCATTGCAACCTTTTTATTGCACCACCAGGCCTTGATCTCGATATTTTCACTGCGATTGGTGAAGGCACGACGTTTTCCTGTCAACCACTCGATGATGGCAGTCGTTGAGCTAGTTTCTTCTTTTGATCCACAAGTACGAAAACCTTCTGAATCGCGCGTTCCGATCCCTGCAGCATAGACGACGCCAAAACCACGTGCCAAGAAGTAGTCATTTAGAGTGTAGCTCAATTCACGATCAAAGGTCTCTTCAGCTCGTGTTGAACGTCCGGCGACTTCACGCTTAGGAGGCAAGTTTGGTGCTTTGGCTTCGAATTTTATATCAGTATAGCTGGTCGTAGTCGGCGTTTTATGTGTTAATTTCGCGGTAGCTGAATGTAACATTTTGGCACCTAAAGAATCATTAGTCCCTTGATTGTAGGGGCTAGCCGTATATAAAACAGGCACTTTGAGGCCGTGCTCTGTATCTTTAGGCCGAATGATCTCAACTTTTAACAGATCCAATTTACCATCGTGATCAGAATCGACAGCGGCTTCGACATAGACGACTTCTCGGATCAGCTTGTCAGTATCAAAGATCGGTTGCGCCTTGCCGTTAAAGAATAGAGGCTTTTTGATCGCAGGTAGCTCATAGAATTTTGTGAAATAGCCCAAGGCAGCTAAGCGATCAAGTAAAGTCTGTCCGTGCTTAGTATGGGTGCAGAGCAGATCATATAGCGCATTGATCAGGTCGGTGCGATCATTAAGTTGGTGTGCATGGTAAAGTCCAAGTTTATCCATTGAACCAAGTGGATCGTTGATATCAAAATCAGTCTCAGCTTCAAAATCAAGCAATTGCAGTGCTACCAAATAAAAAGTTTTTAAGTCCACTGTTTGGCTTTGCTTGAATTCAACGACATCAAGTGTTGGTGTGGCCAAAAGATCGCTCAAGTACGCTTTCTTTGCTGCGGGCGTCTTTAAATGTGGCAAACAAGCAAGGATAAATTGGATCCAGATATGGTTTAAATCATCGTTATGTTGCACATCACAGTTTAAAAAGCCGATCTGATTGAGTTCACGTGCTTTAGTCTTGGCATCGACAGTTAGATGAGCAAATTGGTTGATCTTCATGCTAAAAGCCCCCTTGTAGAGTTGATGTGTCAATTATAGTCGTTTACTCATAGAAATACTAGTGGTGATACTCGAAAAAACATTTCCTATTTGTAAGTAAAAATTATTGCTAAATACGATCAAATAGTGCAAAATTATATTGTTAGATACTTTAGATAAGGGGGATGAATTCAAGATGAAGAAACGAAATCTCATGGCATTTGTAGGGATCCTATTAGCTGGCGGTATCTTAGCTGGTTGTAGCAACAGTAATAATAGTAAAAGTAATTCAGATCCACAAGCCATGAAAGCTGCTGTCAGTGATCAAATGGCAACTTTAAATACAGCTAAATATAGTGATATGATCAGTTTAGAAGCGATGGATAACGCTTTTGAAGGCTTATATCGCTTTGATAGCAAGGGTAAACCAGTCTTGGCTGGCGCTCAAAGTGTTTCACATAATGAGGCAAAAGACGTGTATACTTTTAAGTTGCGTAAAGATGCTAAGTGGTCAAACGGTGATCTTGTAACGGCAAAAGATTATGTTTATGCTTGGCAAAATTTGATCGCGCCTGCGACAGCTTCGCCAAACTCACAACGGTTAGATCCGATCAAAAATGCGCAAGCGATCCGTAAGGGTGAAATGCAACCAGATCAATTAGGCGTCAAAGCTTTAGATGATCAAACTTTACAGGTGAAACTTGAAGCACCGATCAGCTACTTAGATGAGCTTTTGACAGGCGCACCATTCTTCCCTAAAAATGAAAAAGTTGTTACTAAATATGGTGATAAATATGGAACAACTTCTGACAAAACTGTCTATAATGGACCATTTGTTGTTAGTGGTTGGAAAGGAACCAATGATACTTGGAGCTATGTAAAAAACAATAATTATTGGGATAAAAAGAATGTAAAATTGAAACGTGCTGACATCCAAGTGGTCAAAGATACGTCAACAGCAGGAAAATTATTCCAAACAAATAAATTAGATTACACGATCTTAGGCAATGAATTTGCTAAACAATATGCTAATAACCCGGGTTATCATTCTAAGAAGATCCCATTGATCGGTTATTTAGGCTTCAACACGAAACGCGATATTACAGGTAATGTGCATGCTAGAAAGGCGATCGCGCAAGGCTTTGATAAGAAGTTATTGGTGAAAAATGTTTTGAATGCGGGTACACCATTAAACGGGATCGTACCAGCTGATTTTGCATATAACTCTGAAACGGGTAAAGAATATCGCAAACAAGCTGGGGACTTGTTACCGTATGATAAAAAGGTTGCTCAAAGTGAATGGGAACAAGCTAAAAAAGAATTGGGTCAAAATGAATTGACGCTAGAAGTTTTGACTTCGGACACCAATGAAGCTAAACAAGTCGGAAATTATCTCCAAAGTCAATTGGAGCAAAACTTACCAGGGTTAAAGGTCAATTTACGTGCAATTCCACTTAAATCGCGGTTAGCAGCCACAACGGCTTACGATTACGATGTAGTTTATGGAACATGGCAACCTGACTATGCTGATCCAGTTAACTTTATCAGCGATGGGGGTCAATATCACTTGAATACTGATTATCAAAATCAAGAATTCTGGAACGATCTTGATCAGGCTGCGGGCGAATATGCAAGTCAACCGGCCAAACGTTGGGAAGCTTTGATCGATGCTGAAAAGCATTTGATCAAAGATGATACCTATACGGCACCTGTTTATCAAGGGGCTATGACCTATCTCTTAAGCTCACGGGTCAAGGGCTTGAACATTTCACCATACGGGACAGTGTTATTGTACCGCGATGTTGAACTCAAATAGTGTTTAGGTAAATTTAATAATCTGAAAAAAGAGCCGATGTAATAATCATATCGGCTTTTTTTCTAATTGTTGTATAAGTATTTTAGTAGATAGAGGGTTAAATTTTAGTTATAATTAATTTTATTGAATATGCTGTAACTATATCTATTAGTAGCTTTAAGAGGGGAAGGGAAAATAATAATGGAACATTTAGGAATCCTATGTCTGGTGCTGTTGTCAACGGCTTTAGCTGGACATTTTAGTCGCCGGATCGGTATGCCAGCTGTAATTGGGCAATTATTAGTTGGTATCATCTTAGGCCCAGCAGTTTTAGGCTGGGTCGTTGAAAATGATTTTGTGCATACTTTTTCCGAGATCGGCGTTATCTTGTTGATGTTTATGGCAGGGCTCGAAAGTGATCTTGGCTTACTCAAGAAGTATTTCAAACCATCGATGTCAGTAGCGGTTTGTGGGATCGTGGTCCCAGTAGCTTTGGTCTATATTTTAGGGCGTTTCTTTGATTTTAATAATGAGCAAGCGATCTTTTTAGGGGTCACATTTGCAGCGACCTCAGTCAGCATCTCTGTTGAAGTCCTTAAAGAATTACGTCGGCTTGACTCAAAGGAAGGGACAACGATCTTAGGAGCTGCCGTGATCGATGATATTTTAGCTGTTATCATTTTAAGTGTGTTAGTCAGCATCTTCAGTGATGTGGCTAAGAGTAGCGGTGGTCATGTCCAGTCTAATCTAGCTTTAGGGATCACGTTACAAGTCTTGTATTTTGTGGGGATCTATGTGGTCTTCAAGTGGGTGACCCCAACTTTGATGCGGATCGGTGAAAAGATGTCAGTTTCGGCTTCAGTCATCTTAATGTCCTTAGTGATCTGCTTAGGAATGGCTTATTTGGCTGAATTAGTTGGTTTAAGTGGCGTCGTTGGTTCATTTTTCGCTGGGGTCGCAGTAGCTCAAACTGGTTACAAGCGTGAAGTTGAAGAAAGTGTGGAACCGATCGGCTATGCCGTGTTTATTCCGATGTTTTTTGTCAGCATCGGTTTGCATATGACCTTTGAGGGTTTCTTATCAGATCTCGTATTTATCATTCCATTGACGATCTTGGCTTTGTTGACCAAATGGATCGGCTGTGGTGCTGGAGCCAAAGCTTTAGGAATGGATTGGCATTCGGCTGATATCATTGGGACCGGGATGGTCTCACGGGGGGAAATGGCATTGATCATTGCGCAAGTAGGGTACAGTGCCAAACTTTTGACGAGTGAATACTATTCAGGTGTGATCATCGTGATCATTTTGACAACGATCATTGCACCATTCATGCTAAAGCAAGCGATCATGCGCCAAAAGAAAGCAGCTAAAGGATAATAAAAGAGACTCACTACATAAATATCGTAGTGGGTCTCTTTGCTATTTATACGGCGCTGATCGCTATTCGTTGATCTTACTGTGTTTGATCCCGTAGCTAAAGTAGATGACCATTCCGACTGCAAACCAGACGAAGGCAGCAGTCCAAGTTTCCAAAGAAAGTTGCGCTAACATCACAGCACATAAGATAGCTGAGATGATCGGTAAGACAGGATAAAATGGTACTTTGAAACCATCTTTATTTGGGATATCTTTTCGCTTACGCAATGGTAAGACCCCAAGTGAGACGAACATAAAGGCCAACAATGTCCCGATATTGACTAAGTTTGTCAATTGGTTAAGGGAGAAAAAGCCACCGGTCAAGGCAATGATCACGGTAACGATCAACATGCTTTTTTCTGGTGTTTTAGTCTTTTCATTGATCTGACCTAAGAACTTAGGCAAAAGACCATCACGCCCGATCGAGTAGATCAAACGTGAAGAACTATAGACCATCGTTACCATCATCGTGAACATTCCCGCCAAAGCGCTGACTGAGATGATCCCTGCGACCCAATTTTGTTTAACGGCATAAAGCGCAAAGGAAACTGGGTCAGCGACGTTTAACTTAGTATAAGAGATCATCCCGGTCAAGACGATCGAAACTAAGATGTAAAGTAACGTGCAGATCGCCAACGTTCCGATGATCCCACGAGGCATATTTTTAGCGGGTTCTTTGACTTCAGCTGCCGAAGAAGCGACCACATCAAAACCCAGATAAGCAAAAAAGACTTGAGCTGCGCCAACTAAGACACCTTTAGTACCAAAGGGCATGAATGGATCCCAGTTTGCAGGTTTGACATAAAACATTCCAACTAATAGGAATAAGATGATGATCGCGATCTTGATGACAACCACGATCGAATTGATCGTCATTGAAGTCCGCAAGCCCCGTGAAAGCACGTAAGCAATAAATAAAACGATCAACACAGCTGGTAGATTGATGAAAGTCCCATTGGCTGGATCAAAAGGTCCCGTGATCGCTTTAGGTAAGTGGATCCCAAAACCAGCTAATAGAGAATTGAAATAGGCGGAAAAACCAGTTGAGACCGCAGCAACAGACAGCATATACTCTAAGATCAAAGCCCAGCCTAAAAACCAACCGACGATCTCACCGAAGACGACATTACCAAATGAATAGGCACTGCCGGCGATCGGTAAAGCAGAAGAAAATTCAGCGTAACACATTGCAGCTGTTGAACAAACGAGCGCTGCGATCACAAAGGAGATCGTGATCGCTGGCCCACTGTGAAGGGCGGCAACAGTTCCAGGCAAGATGAAGATCCCCGTACCGATCACGGCTCCGATCCCCATGGAGATAAGATCTTTAGCACTAAGCGTTTTGTTAAACTTGCGGTCTTCAGCTAAATAACGATCTAAACTTTCTTTTTTGAAGACGCGTTCCTTAATACTCATAGATAAGATACCTCTTTGTATAATATTAATTACTTTATAATAAGGGTTGTATTATTAAATGTCAATTAGTTTTCAATAAAAAAAGGCCACGCTCAAATTGTGGCCTCAAGGTTGAATATTTTAATTAACTACGATTATAAGCGGATCTTAGCGTCTAACTTCGACAATTCAGAGAGTGCATCTTGAATCGTCACGCCCGTTGCTTCAAATTTAGGGTTATCATTTGAGCGGGCACTGAAAAGTTGGCTTTTCGTATCCAGGGAAATCGAGTAGTTTGCTTTTGAAAATTCGCCAAATTCCATAGTAATACCCCTCCATTAAGTATAGAATAAAGTTGACAGCAATGTTGTATCTAAAAAAATAGATGCAACATCTGTCAACGCTTACAATTTTATAATGGCTGCCTTTATTTTGCAAGAAAAAAGGATCAAGTTTAGTTTAAGATAGAGTAATAGGTGATTTTTTTGAAAACATTAGACGGAAATTTATTTATCATTTGTGGTGCTCCTGGTAGTGGTAAGACAACGGTCCAAACGTATTTGACCAAAAATTTAGGATTTACTAAAGTGGTGACTCACACAACGCGTCCCAAGCGAAACGGTGAGCAAGACGATAGCGACTATTATTTTGAAACAAAAGAAACGTTTTTTGATAAACACTATCTAGAGTATGTTACTTACGATGATAATTATTACGGCTCTTCATTTGAAGGCCTTGAGCGTGCTTTAAAACAAACTAAGCGGGCTGTGATCGTTTTAGATACCCAGGGCGTTTTGACTTATTTAGATAAATTGCCAGCTGAGTTACTGACGGTGATTTTTTTAGAATTACCTTCTAAAGCAGTGCAAGTCAAGAGTTTTTATGCGCGCGGTGACAAAAAAACCAAGATCAAGCAACGGCTGGCAAGCAAGGAGGCTAAGCGAGATGCGAAGTTACCAGCACAATTGCGTGCTAAGGCTCATGTACTGCAAAATGCAGAACTCCAGCAGACCTATGCTAAACTCGAACAACTCGTAGCTGATATTTTAGCGTAAAGCGTGGTATCATAGTAAATAGTAATAATTATTCTTTAGGGGGGATAGGCTTGATCAATGAAGCACTCAGAGTGTTGCAAAGCCACCATTATCGGATCACCAAGCAAAGACGTAGCTTGTTAGAGTACTTATGTGGTTTTAAAGAACAATATGTCAGTATTACCCAAGTGACTGAGCATATGAAACAACTTTATCCAGGGATGAGTTATAATACGGTTTACCGGAATCTAAAAGATTTTAGTGAATTAGGCATCATTGAGACCAAGAATAAGCCTACAGGTGCCTGTGTTAAATATCAATGTGATTTTGATCGGTTACACCATCATCACTTCATCTGTCAAAATTGTGGGCGAGTACGTGAGGTCAAGATGTGTCCTTTGACGATCTTTCAAGATCAATTGGAAGGCTGTGTGATCGAAGGCCACCGATTCGAGCTCTATGGTCTTTGTCCAAAATGTGCTAAGTTACAATAAAATTTAGCAAATCTTTAAACAGCTAGGTCCACAGATGTAGTAGGATTAGAGTAGTAAGAAAAAATTGGGGGTAATAAAATGGCATATCGTACACCGCCTTTATTGACACCATTTGCGATCCTGTCGATCGTTTTAGCCTTGGGGGCTACCAATGTGGCGGTCAACAAAGTGACTCATACTTCTGAAGGAAAAGCCGTTGAAAAAGTTTCCTCCAGCAGTGTTAGCTCGATCTCAAGTTCTATAGATAGTGAGCGAGCAAGTAGTAGCGAGCGTGATGACGAGGATAAGAGTTCAAGCTCAGATAAAGTCAGTTCAACTTCAACGACGGATGATGAGGAGACAACAAGCTCAGCAAATAAGACCTCAAGCAGTGTTGAAGACGATACGACACAAGATGATAGTCAAGCACAAAGTTCGGCCACGCGTCAAAGTAGTAGCTCTAGTGCAAAAACTGACCAAACTGAACGTGAGTCGACCAAACAAGATGGCGTACAAAATAATACGCAACCAAATGATAACAATACAACGCAGGATAATAATGCGCAATAGGGGGTAAGAATGTGTTTAGTATTTTAGGGATGATCAATAGCTATATTGGTTATTTTAATATGAATGCTACGCTCAAAAATCGGATCTATACGATCGTTGGGGGTGTAGGTAATTTCTATTTGCTTTACGTTGCTTACCGCTTTTTTGCAAATGGTTTTATCGTTCGTGGTCTGCTGTTTATCTTAGCTTTCTTAGCGTTACTGTATTTCACATATCTCAATATTTTGTACTTCTTTACGGAAGATCGGGTCTCAAAGCTCGATATCTCGCCTAAAGTTGAAAAAATGTTGGGCGTCAAGATCCCTGATACACGTGCCGCAGAAAATGCTGGAGTAGCTCCAGGGTTTATGCAGACTAATGGGATCTTCAAAGATGAAGAGTTTTTACCATCGACGTTGCGGACAAACCATAAGCAACGGGAGAATTTACAAAAAGTCGTGGCTCAATTAGAGCAGGTCGGGTATCTCCAGCTTGATTTTGGTGGTAAAGATAAAGAGCTTTTTAAAAAGGCTAAAAGTGGTGATCGTTTCTTTGCACTAAATGAGCCGATAGCCTTACCGTATTATGAATTGCGTGAGGTCAATGGTAAATTGTTAGTCTATGGTGGCGTCAATCAGATCGAACGCCAAGAACTCGGCGAAGTGACCCAAGTAGGGCTACTACGAGGGATCGAAGCCTTGAAACGTTACCGCCTTTCTTTAGCAGCTGCCGCTTTGACAGGTGGTCCATATAAGTTTGCGGGCCGGTCAACGATGATGCAAAAAGATGAACCGTATAAACTAGAGATCCAGATCGCATATCGTCCTAAAGAAGGGGAATTGTCCCATTTAGTCTCTGAGATCAGGGAAGATATCGAACAAGTAAAAAGAGTCGATGCGGTTGATAAAACTTTACGACGTCGGCGCGATAAATAAAGAAGACTCACTGTGATGCGTATTTGCATCACAGTGAGTCTTCTTTATTTACTAGTCAGCGATCTGTGTTTCAAATAACCAGTTAAAGACTTGATCGTTGACCCCAACATGCATATCTTCATGACCATACTCTGGTAAGATCAAATGTTCTTTTGGTGCTGTGATCTGATTGTAGATCGCAAATTGCGTTGAGGGGAAACAAACCTCATCTTCAAGTCCAGTGATCATTTTGACAGGGCATTGGATCCGTTGGGCAAGATTTTTGATATCGATATAGGCCAAAGTTTCCATGAGTTTAGTTTCGGTCTTATGGAAAGGATCGGAGAATTTGAAGTAACGGAAAAGCTCATCATAGGCTTCACTGTGGTTGCCCAGCTCTAAAACACGCTTAAAATCACCTAAAAAAGGATAGATCGCGATCGTTTGTTGAATGCGCTGATTTAACGCAGAAGCGACCAACGCCAACGCCCCGCCTTGTGAACCGCCATAGCTATAGAGTTTAGTTTCATCAACTTGAGGTAATTGGGCGACGAGCTCGATCAAACTATAGACATCTAAGTAGATATCTTTGAAGAAAAGGTGTTTCGGTCCTTTTGTCGCCCCCCGAATGACTTGGCCTTTGACGGTGATCCCATCAAAAGTGGCGTGATCAAGTGAACGCCCTGCTTGACCTCTGACATCCATAGCTACGACACCAGCTTTACCTGCCGTTAAACTTAACAAAGTTGCCCAATCAGGGGATCGTCCCATATAACCGTGGAAATAAAAGATCGTTGGCACGGGTTTTTCACTTTTAGGGAAAAGGCATTTAGCATAGACTTGACCGTGGTTTGTTCCCGGAAAAGTTAAACTATAACATTCAACTTGAGGGATCTTGAAGTCAAGTGGGGTCAATTTTTTAGTAGGGATCTTAAGTGAGGCTAATTGTTGATCCCAAAATTCATGAAAATCATTAGGCGTGGGGAAGGACCCCTGATAATTTTGCATTGCAACTAAACTCATCGTATCTTTCATTATAAATTTAAATTCCTCTCACTTTAATTTTTTACTTTATCCTTGAGCGTGTAGATCGTTAAACCTTGGTTATCTTTGTTATTTCCTGGGAAAAGTAGACTAGCTAGGTAGCCTAAAATAACAGCGGCAGTGAAGGAAACAGTTGCCACTAAAAGAGAAGAGATATGCAAAGAATCAACGTAGAAGGCTAAAAGCACACTCAAAGCAAATCCGATCAAGACTCCGCGTGCATTGGCCCGTTTGGTGAAGATCCCTAGTGCAAAGAGCCCAGCTACAGGGACCCCGAAGAGCCCAGAAACAGTCAAGAAGACGTTCCAAGTATCGGAAGTGTTACCCATCGTGAAGTAAACTGTGATCGTAGTACTGATGACACCAGCGATGATGATCACCAAACGGGCTAAAGTAACATCTGACATCCCCTTGAATTTATTGTTAAAGAAGCGTTGTTTAAAGTCAGTTACAAAGCAAGCAGAGATCGAGTTCAAACTTGAGGCGATCGTTGATTGTGCCGCCGCAAAGATCCCGGCGATAACAAAACCTGCGATCCCAGCTGGAAGTTGTGTGATGACAAAGTAAGGTACGATCGCACTGGTGTTGAAATCTTTTGGTAAGCTAGCAGCATTTTGGTAGAAGGTGTAGAGGATCGTTCCCATTCCAAAGAACAAGGGGATCGTCAAAATACCAAGAAAACCAGTTGTCCAAAGTGATTTGATCGTATCTTTCAAAGATTTAGTGGTTTGGTAGCGTTGGACAACGTCTTGACTACCAGTGTATTGATACAGACTATTGACGAACTGACCAACAAAGATCAATGGAACAAAAGCTGCTAGATCATTGATCTTAAAGTCAGCACTGGAGAGGATCTTGTGGTTGCTAGCGGCGGTATGGGCAACAGTCGCAAAGCCACCATCGATCGAGAAGACCCCGATAAAGATGATGAGTAAAGCCCCACCGATCAAAACGAAGGCTTGGATCACGTCGCTCCAGATGACCCCTTCGATCCCACCAAGGAAGGTATAAATGATACACATTATCCCAACACAGGCTGCAACGAGTAAAGGATCGATATCAGTCACTGAAGCGACCGCTAATACAGGTAGGTAAGTTACCACCGCGACCCGTCCGATATGATAAATAATGAATAGCAAACTACTTAAGGCACGGATCAGCGGACTGAAGCGAGCTTCAAGGTATTCATAAGCGGTCGTGACTTTTAACTTGCGAAAGAAAGGGACATAATAATGATTTAAGATCGGGATGATCGGGATGATAACTAATGATCCGATCGCATATGACCAGTCTGAGAGAAAGGCCCGCTCAGGTACCGACATGAAAGTGATCGAGCTAAGTGTCGTCGCAAAGATACTGATCCCAGCTGCCCAAGCCGGGATCTTACCGCCAGCTTTGAAGAAAGCATCGGTATCTTTACTTGAACGTTTGGTAAAGTATGCGCCAACTAGTAACATTCCGACTAAATATAAGATAACGACGATCCAGTTTGCCAGTCCAAAACCTACTTTTTCCATAATAAAATTCACCTCGTATTTGAATTTAAACTTCTAATTGTGTGGATCTTTGAATGTAATATTTCAATAACAGTGGTGCGATCAAAGTTGTAATGACGGTAACGACGATCATTGCCGTATAGTGATTTTGATCGATCAGATGGGTGCTTAAGGCAACGTTAGTAACGACCAGCGCCATTTCGCCACGTGAGACCATCCCCGCGCCAACAATGTTTGCAGCGTTGGTAGATAGGCCAAAACATCTTGCTCCCAAACCACAACCGATCTGTTTGCCCAAGATAGCAATGATGATCAAACATGTGATAAATAAGATATCTTTACTCATGCCAACAAAACTGATATTTAATCCGATGCTGACAAAAAAGACGGGGATAAAGACCGCATAGCCGATTGGTTCGATCTTTAAAGCGAGTCGTTCTTTAAAGTTGGTCTCGGAGATCGCCAAACCGGCAAAATAAGCCCCTAAAACATCGCTCATCCCCAGACTGACTGCTAAAAAAGCAAAACCAAAACAAAGGACCAAAGCTGCGGTCGTTTCATTTTCACTTGCATTTAACCGACTAAAAACAGCTAAAAACTTAGGAACGAACCATTTACCTAAGCTAAGAGCAAGAACAAAGAACAATAACATCAAGCCAAGCATCAAGGGGATCGATCGTGGTGAAGTTGCTGTGGTCCCAAAAAGTGAGACACAGATCCCCAGCAAAATAACACAGATAATATCATCAGCCACTGCAGCGCCTAAGATCATGGAGCCTTCGGGGCTGTTTAAACGTTGCATCTCGCGTAAGACTTGAACGGTGATGCTGACTGAAGTAGCACTTAAGATCAGTCCTAAAAATATCGCCGTCTTAGCACTAAAGCCAAAAACGTAATAGCACAACAAAAAGGCACTTGCCGTCGGGACGATCACCCCTAAGATCGCCACAGTCAAGGAAGGCTTCCAATAGTGGAGCAAAGCCTTGAGATCACCTTCCAGCCCAGCGATAAACATCAATACGATCACCCCAAGTTCAGCAAAGTAGTGGGTAAAAGTATTGGGGGCTAGGAGGTTCAAGACTGCTGGACCAGCCAGGACTCCGACCAACAACTCACCGATCACACTAGGAAAGTTGAAGATGTTTGAAAGATGAGCTCCGAGTTTGGTAAGTAATAAGATGATGACTAATTGGAGCAGATAAGACATCTAAGATCACCTCAGTTTTCCAATAAGCGATTTACCAATTCGACTTGACCAGCCAGTTCGTCTAGGTCAGCAGTTCCATATTCCAAGAAAACGGGGACATCTGTTTTAAGCGACTTTAGCATTGGTTGCCAATCGGTATCGCCTTTGCCTAAGAGAACAGTCTGTTTGGCATGGATATCTTTTAGGTGAAAGACACTGATCTGGTCGCGTAGAGCCAAGAAAGCTTTTGTAGGATCCTCATCGATCCAATACCAGTTGCCTGAATCAAAGGTATAGCCTAGAGGTAGTTTTTCGGTACGATCAAACGCTAGATCTTGGGTGATCGCACTGAGCTTACCGTTAACATTGGGCTGATTTTCGATCGTCACGTTGATAGGGCTGTTAGCCAAGAGATCGTGGAGTTGCTTTAGCTTAGCGTCACTGAACAATAGATCGATGTGACCAAAGCTGTATTTAAGATTTTTGATCCCGATCTTTTCAGCTAGAGCTAGCTGTTGTTTTAACTTGGGTGCGAAATGATCACCTAAGAATAATTCTTCAGGGACTGAATAATAGAGCTCCCAATCATTTTTTTGACAGAGCTTTGCAATTTGTTCTAATTCCCGTACCTTGGTCGCCGGAGCAAAGAATTCGCCCCGCACTTCGATATTGTCGATCGGCCAAGCATCAACGGCTAAAAGGCAGGCTAACTGACTTTTAGAGCGTTCTAACTGGGGTAAAAAGACAGCTGTGTTAAGTGAGACTTGCATTTTATCCACCTCGCTAAGTTGGTAAAAAAGACAAAAACCGCACTAAAAAGGACTTGAAGTAAGCCTTTATCAGTACGGTTGAATTATTTATTTTGAATTGTCGGATTTCTATTACACACAAATCATAGCATAACTAGAAACTAATGTAAACGTTTTATTTTATAAATGGATAGACAGCACCGTAAAGTTGCGCTTTATCCGCTAAAGTAGCGACTTTTAATTTGGTCTGACAAAGCCCTGGTGGGAGGATCAAAGCTAATTGTTCGTTTAGGAGTTGTAACAAGTAGTCTTTTTGCTGACAAACAGCGCCCCCGATCACTAGGACCTCAGGATCAAAGAGAAGTAAAATATTGCTCAAGCCTTGAGCGACTTCTTTAGCCCAAGCTTTAAGTAACGATAGATAAGGTTCTTGGCCTGCTTTGGCGAGTTCAAACCCTTCCTTGACACTGATATTAAATGGCGCAAGTTTAGCCTCTAGACTAAGAGTTGATGCGCGTTGTTCAAAATTAGTCTGGGTTTTAGGGCAAAAGAGCGTGTAGCCAAGCGAATTGGCTGTCCCGTGCGCTCCAGAAGCGAGCTGGCCATTGGCTAAATATGCCCCGCCGATCCCAGTTCCTAGAGCTACACAATAGGCACTTTTGGCATTTTTAGCTACTCCCAGAACTGCTTCGCCTAAAAGAGCAGCATCGACGTCATTGACGACAAAAACCAAAAGCCCAGTTGCTTCTTCGAGGCGGGCTTTAAGTGGGGTCCCTTGATAATCAAGGATCGTTGGGCCGGCATATTGGATACTACCATCTGAGGCCACGATCCCAGCGGTACTGATACCGATCCCCGCAAGTTCATATTCATGGCTGAACTTTTGACTGAGTTCAAGTAAGGTCTTTAAGATCTGACCATCTTTATTTTTATTAGTCGGCACACTACCGGTTTGTTCTAGCGTAAGTTCAGGTGTGAGCAGCGCATATTTGATCGTTGTGCCACCAACATCAAATGCGAGTAGTGGTTTATTTGGCATAAGACGTCACTTCTTTCGTAAGATTATGTTTGCGTTTTCATGATAGCATTAGAAAATGATTTTCTCAAATCAAAAACTAGAAAAAAATTTTATTTCCGTGTAAACGCTTATCCAGGTAAGGCTAGTTGCAACAAATGAAAATAATTACCGTTTTTTAAACTTGAAATAATTTTTATCATAGTTTATGCTGTAGGCGTCGGTTGAATTATCTGAATTTCTATTACATAATAAACAATTGGAGGAACTTTCCTATGAAAAAATTATATGCGGCCCTAATGACGGTTTTTGATGAAAACGGAAACATTGATGAGCAAGGCACACGCGAAATGGTGCGCTACAATATTGACGTCAATCAACTTGATGGGTTATATGTAGGTGGGAGCACGGGTGAGAATTTTATGCTCGGAACAGCTGAAAAGAAGCGCGTGTTTGAGATCGCAATGGATGAAGCTAAGGGCTCAGATATCGATCTGATCGCCCAAGTAGGCTCACCTAACTTACACGAAGCTAAAGAACTAGCTAAATTTGTGACAGAGCTAGGTTATAAGACGATCTCAGCTGTTACACCATTTTACTATAACTTCAATTTTGACGAGATCAAGCATTACTATGATGAGATCGTCAAAGATGTAGATACCAAATTAGTCGTTTATTCGATTCCGGCACTAACAGGGGTCGCACTTTCGTTGGATAATTTTGCTAAACTTTTTGAAAATGAAAAGATCATCGGCGTCAAATATACGAATGCTGACTTTTATTTGTTAGAACGTTTACGTGAACGTTTCCCAGATAAATTGATCTTGTCAGGCTTTGATGAAATGTTATTGCCAGCTTTAGCTTTGGATGTTGATGGTGCGATCGGTTCGACCTTTAATATCAATGCAAAAAAGGCTAAAGCTGAGATCGCAGCTTTTGAAGCAGGTGATATTGCTAAAGCCCGCCAATTACAACATGAAAGTAACGATCTGATCACAGATCTTTTGAACAACGGGATCTATGCAACATTGAAATTGGTCTTTGAAGAATTGGGTGTTCACGCTGGTTATACCCGGGAACCAATGGCTAAAGCTACGCCGGAAGTCAAAGCCGGTGCAAAACGGATCTACGAAAAATATTTCAAGTAAATCGAGGTGAGGATCATGGGAGAGAACTTTTTAGAACAAGTCAAGGGTAAGTTGATCGTGTCTTGTCAAGCATTGCCAAACGAACCTTTGCATAGTTCGTTTATCATGTCGCGGATGGCTTTAGCTGCTCAGCTGGCAGGTGCTGCTGGGATCAGGGCTAATTCTGTCGTCGATATTCAGGCGATCCAAGATGAAGTTGAATTACCGATAATTGGCTTGAGTAAAGTCGATTATCCCGATTCCTCCGTCTATATTACCCCAACTTTAAAGGAAATGCGTGCGGTTGCAGCTACTGGCGCTCAAGCTGTGGCCTGTGACTTAACACGGCGAAAGCGCCCAAATGGCGAACAAATTGCAGACATTGTGAGCCAAATGCGCAACGAATTTCCTGAGACATTGTTGATGGCTGACACCGCGACTTTAGAAGATGTGAAGTTGGCCAATGAATTAGGCTTTGATATTGTCGGAACTACGATGCATGGGTATACGCCTGAAACAACGGGTGAAGATTTAGCAGATAACGATTTTGCTTATCTCAAGGAGGTCTTGGCGTTATCTGATGCACCAGTGATCGCAGAAGGAAAAGTCGATACTCCTGCGAAAGCCAAGCGGTGTTTAGAATTAGGCTGTCATGCAGTCGTAGTCGGTGGGGCGATCACTCGTCCTTTAGAGATCGCTAGTCGATTTGTTCAAGCGATCAATGAATAAATAGTTAATAAGTAGTTTGCTGATGTGATATGCTATAGTCAGTGAACTATTTATTTTTTATGAAGGATCAAGAGTATGAGTATTTTAAATGAGTTGGAAAAAATCTATCCTAGCTTACCACGTCAGGAGCGCAAAGTTGCTTTACAGGCGATCCAGGAGCCCAAAAAGATCCAACGTTTGAGCATCAATGAATTAGCTAAGTTAGCGGGAACGAGCAATGCTACGATCACGCGTTTAGTCAAACGACTTGATTGTGCTAATTTTTATGATTTCAAATTACGCCTTGTCAGTGATGAACAACTTGAATCTAAAGAAAGTGAATCAAAGTTGGCGATGCAAGTCCAACGTTTTTATGAAGAAGTTTTGACCCAGACTCGCCAACGGATCGATGAAAAGATCTTGTTAGAGATCGTAAATAAGATCAGCACATGTCGTCGGATCTATATTTTTGGGTTAGGTAGTTCAGGGTATACGGCTAAAGAATTGACGCAACGCTTGATCCGAATGGGGATCGCAGCTTTTGGTATGACTGAAAGCCATAGTATGTATATCAGTAGTGGGATCGTGGAAAAAGATGACGTTATCTTGGCGCTTTCCGCAACTGGGAACACGGCTGAGGTCAATAGAGCTGCTAAAGCTGGACAAAAGAAAGGGGCGACTTTGATCGCGATCACCGGGATCGAGGATAGTCCGTTATACCAATTAAGTGATCTTGCGCTTTTAGTCAAGAATAGTAATTTTGTGGATAACGCGCGCTTCATTAATTCACAATTTGCGATGACTTATATTGTGGATATCATCACGACACTTCTCTTAGATGAAAAAGATCACCGTACTAAAATGGATCAAACGATCGAATTGATCACCAGTAATAAATTTGATAAACACTAATAGCCTAAGAGTCCCGTTGGCAATTACACAAACGGAGCTCTTAGGCTATTTGGGTAAACTACACTCTATCAAAACGTGTGCAACAAAGCAATGCCTAGTGAATAACAAAAAACCAAACCCAATGCCAACCCCGCATTATGTTTGGTTTTCCGTTATTCAAACGGCATTACCCGCTTTGCCTTACACTCTATTCTTATAATAATAGATCGGTAGACCACATAAAACGATCACTAAGGAGATCACGACGCCACTTAAGTCAGAAAATAATTCGCTGACTAAGACAAAAGCAGCACCTAAGATCGCTACGATCGGTGTTAAAGGATAAAGTGGCGTTGAAAATGGGCGCTTTGAGCTTGGCGTTGTTTTACGCAATTTGAAGATACCAAAGAAGGTCATCACGTAGAAACAATAGATCGTAAATATACAGATCTCGGTCAAACGATCAGCATCCACAGTCAAGATCATTGCTGAAGCGATAATTGCGACCACAGAGATCGAGACCATTGGGGTGTGCATCTTTTTGTTGAGATAGGCTAATTGCTTTGAAAATGGTAACTCATTGTTTTTAGCCATCGCATACATGATCCGAGGGATGGTCATGACTTTACCATTCATACAGCCAACGATCGAAATGATGATCCCAATGTTTAAGATCTTACCACCGATCTTGCCAAATGCCATTTCCGCAAAGTGTGGAGTAGCATTTTCACCATAGTGAGCGATCATATCAGCCGGCATCGTTTTAAAAATACTGTAGGAAACTAAAACATAGATGACCAATACTGCTGATAAGCCTAAAACAATCGCTAACGGTAGGATCTTTTGTGGATTTTTGATCTCACCACCCATATTAGCGATCAAGATCCAACCGTCATAAGCAAATAATGTTGCTAAAATCGCGACCCCAAAATTGCCCGCCACACTAGCTGATCGTTCAGCTAAAACTTGCCCCACTGCATTTTGATCACCAAAGAGCAAACCAAAGATGATGATCGCAGCGATCGGAACTAACTTACAAAGTGTCGTGACGATCTGTAAAGCAGAACCATAACGGTTAGATAAGAAGTTAAAACCAGAGATCAAAATAACCGATAAGACCCCGATAAACGGTGTGTAGCTAGCGGGAAAGCCAAAGAAGGCTTGTAATAAGATCGCTAAGTAAGAACCTAACGCAGCAATAACAGCCGGTCCATAAACGGTGATCTGCATCCAGCCGGATAAAAAGCCCCAGACTTTACCGTAGAGATTGTGCATGTAAATATATAAGCCACCAGTTTGTGGCATTTGCGAGCCGATCTCGGCGATCGTCAACCCACTGGTCAAAGTCAAAACGCCTCCAAAGAACCAAGCAAGTAAAGCCAGGGTCGTTGAATGTGAGTAACTTAAAACAGAAGCTTGTTTAAAGAAGATCCCAGAGCCGATAACGGTCCCGATCACTAAAGCTAACGCGGAAAATAGATCGATCGAACGATCTAAGTGAACTTGCTCATTTTTTTCCATAAATTACCAACCTTTTTATAATATCTAAGATAAAAGTTAGCATATTTTAGATTTTAAAGAAAGTTTATTTTAGAATTTCATATGATTTTTAAGCAAAATCAGTGACAAATTATAAGGAAGTCTGATGCAGATAAAATTTGCTATATTCGATCATATTTATGAAAAATAGGCGCATTCTTGCTTTTATATAAAGAAGAAATGCGTCTATTTTTTAGTTGAGTTGATATTTAGTTAAACGACCCGCCAAAGCCGGAGCGACTTCAGCTTTGATCTTAGTACCATCAGCGAGATACTCAGTTTCAAGCACGGTTGCCTTTTGATTGAGTTCTTCAACGATGTTTCCTTTGGCATATGGGATGAGATATTCATGGATCTGATAGTCTTTGAAGAGCTCTTGTTTCAATAGTTCAGCTAGCACTTTTAACGATTCATCATCTTGAGCACTGAAGGTCAATTCTTTGCCGGCTAAGCTAGGGTAGCTGACAGCAAGTTTATCGGCTTTGTTGAAAACATAAAGCATCGGGATGTCAGTTACACCGATCTCAGCCAAAGTTTTTTCGGTCGTTTCGATCATCGCTTGATAGTGCTCATCGGAAAGATCAACGACTTGGACTAAGAGATCAGCGTTGGCAGCTTCGGCTAAAGTTGTGCGAAAGGCTTTGATCAACTGATGTGGTAGCTTGGAGACAAAACCGACCGTATCACTTAACAAGATCTCTTTGTTGTCATCAAAATGGAGCCGACGGACCGATGTGTCTAAAGTAGCAAAGAGCATATCTTTTTCAAAGACTTCTTTGTTTTTTGTTTCACCAAATAGCCGGAGAAGTCCGTTTAAGGTAGTCGATTTACCAGCATTGGTGTAACCGACTAATGCAGCCGTCTTGATCTCCGAGCGTTGACGTTGTTTGCGGCGGGGCTGATGTTCTTTGTCGATCGTTTTGAGCTCTTTATTTAAAGCACTGATCTTTTTTTCGATCACCCGGCGATTCAATTCGCGCTTAGTTTCCCCCGCCCCACGGTTAGTATAGCCACCACCAGCATTTCCAGCGGTCTGCTGGTCGAGCTTATCGGCAAGTCCAGTATGCAAACGGGGTAATTGGTATTGTAGTTTAGCCACTTGAACTTGGAGCTTGGCCTCTTTAGTCTTGGCTCGCGCTGCAAAGATCTCTAAGATCAAGGCTGTACGATCTAAAATGCGCATTTCAGTGATATTTTCTAAGTTTCGGATCTGCGTGGGAGTCAATTCGTCGTTTAAGATCAAGATCTGACTGTCGGTCACCGCACCGGCTGTTTTGATCTCTTCGGCTTTACCTTTGCCTAGATAGGTAGCTGCGATCGGGCGTTCAAGTTTTTGTTTGAACTGGCGGGTGACTTCCATATTGGCAGCCTCGGCTAGAGAAGCGAGTTCTGCCATCGCATAATCAAAATTTTCTTGTTCATTTTCGATACCCGCAATGATAACTGGTGTCATATAAAGTTCCCCCTTTATCAAGTGATATTACTAAAATTATACCACTGTCCTAGTAAATTAGTTGGTTCAAGATCTAAATGAGAAAATACTTTTTTTGAATTCAGTTTTAGTTAATTGCACATTCCGAATTATTCTGCTGCCAATTTAGGGCTAAACGAAAATATTTCCGAATTACAAAAAAAAATTTAGACAAAAATTAGCCAAAATAAAGGGGAAACTCGTTGATATATCAACTTTTTTGAATAAAATATAATTTTATATATATATATTTATACGTTTTGAATTAGAATAAATGCTTGATTTTAATATTAATATCATATATTATTTAAGTCAAAAGTTATTAAAGTAGGATGTAATTTAGAGGCATTAAGCAATTATTAAGGAGTTGTGAATCTATGAAATTAGCTAAATTAGCCAAAGCGGGCGCCGTTGTGGCGTTGTCAGCTGTTTTCCTTGCCGCTTGTGGCAAGAGCTCAAATGATAGTGCTAGCGGCAAGCAAGTACTTAACTGGAGCGAAAAATCAGAGTTACCAACGATGGATCTCTCCAAAGCGACAGATCATGTTAGTTTTGATCAGTTGAACAATGCGATGGAAGGTTTGTATCGTTTAGGGAAAAATTCGAAAGTCGAACCAGGGGTCGCTAAAAAAACAACGGTCTCAGATGATGGGATGACATATACATTTGAGCTACGTAAAGATGCTAAGTGGTCAAACGGCGACAACGTTACTGCAAAAGACTTTGTGTATTCTTGGCAAAGAACAGTTGATCCTAAGACGGCTTCCCAATACGCTTTCTTATTTGACGGGATCGAAAATGCCAAAGCGATCACGGATGGCGAAAAACCAGTTACTGAATTAGGGGTCAAGGCTGAAGGCGATCATAAGTTAGTCGTTAAACTTGAAAAAACAGTTCCTTACTTCAAGTTATTGATGGGCTTCCCAGCTTTCTTCCCACAAAACCAAAAAGTGGTCGAAAAATATGGTGATAAGTACGGAACAAATTCAAAGGCAATGGTCTACAATGGACCATTTAAACTTGAAGGCTGGACAGGTTCTAACCTCAAGTGGACATTGGCTAAGAATGACAAGTACTGGGATAAGAAGAAAGTTAAGCTTGATGCGATCAACTACACAGTTAATAAACAAGACCAAACAGCATATAACCTCTACCAATCAGGTAAGATCGATGCTACAGCTTTAGGGGCTGAACAAGCTAAGCAGCTCAAGGGTAAAACTGGTTACTTAGAAAGAAAAGAACCAGCAGTCTTCTACCTACAATTCAACCAAACAAAAGCTGAATTCCAAAACAAAAAGATCCGTCAAGCCCTCGCTAAGTCAGTTGACCGTGAACAATATGTCAAGCAAGTTTTAGCAGGTGCGTCTGTGCCGGCTAAGGGCTTTGTGGCTAGTGGTCTTGCTGAACGTGACGGTAAAGATTTTGCTACCGTTTCTGAAGTCAAGAGTGCCGTTGATTACAACGAAAAAGAAGCTAAGAAGCTCTTTGATGAAGGCTTAAAAGAATTAGGCCGTGATAAACTTGAATTCCAGATCTTAAGTGATGATACCGATGCTGGTAAGAAGACGACTGAATTCTTGCAAAGTGCCATGACAGAAACATTTGGGACTGATAAAGTCAAGATCACAGTTTCAAACGTACCATTCAAGACACGTTTAGCACGCTCTGATTCCGGTGACTTTGATGTTGTAATGACAGCTTGGAGTGCTGATTTCGCTGATCCGATCTCCTTCCTTGAGTTGATGACATCTGATAACGCCCAAAATGATGGTAAGTGGAAAAATGAAGAATATGATCGCTTGATCGATGCTTCTAAGAATGCTGACGTAAATGATCCTGCTAAGCGTTGGGATGACATGGTCAAAGCAGAAAAGATCTTGATGGAAGATCAAGGTGTTGCGCCGATCTATCAACGTTCACAACCATGGATGGTCAAACCATCTGTTAAGAATATCATCTACAACGGTGCCGGTGTAAACTATAACTTTAAAGAAACTTACATTTCAGGCAACTAATTTAGTTGACGTTGAAAAGTTTCAGACTTAAAATAATTTAAAATATCGAACAACGCAGGATATTTATCCTGCGTTGTTTAGCAAAAAGACATCTCAGAAACGAGAGGATATAAAACATGAAGAAATACCTGTTAAAAAGGGTTTTCTATATGGCGTTGACGCTCTTTTTAGTAGCGACCATCACTTTCTTTTTGATGAAACTCATGCCGGGTACGCCATATTCAAACCAAGAAAAAATGTCACCCGAACAGATCGCGATCATGAACCAACAATACGGTCTAGATAAACCGATCTGGATGCAATATCTGCTCTACATTGGTGGAATGTTACATGGGGATCTAGGTACCTCATTTCAATTCAGTAACCAACCAGTGTCGTACTTGATCTCAAGTCGGATCGGGGCCTCAGCTCAATTAGGGATCCAAGCAATGATCTTTGGGGTCTTCTTTGGTGTTATCTTTGGTTCGATCGCTGCGATCAACCGTAACACTTGGGTCGATACTGGCGTTACGATCCTATCGATCATTGGTAAATCAGTCCCGAACTTCGTGTTGGCTGTTTTACTCCAATATTACATCGCTTTGAAACTCGGTTGGTTCCCGATCGCTGATTGGGGTGGCTTTGCCTATACAGTTTTACCAACGATCGCCTTAGGTGTGGGACCGTTGGCTGAAACATCTAGGTTTATGCGAACTGGGATGGTCGATGTGCTAAATTCCGACTATATCGAGCTTGCCAAGGCTAAAGGACTAAGCAAGTTCCAGATCGTTTACCATCACGCTTTACGTAACAGTTTGATCCCACTAGTAACTTTGATCGGACCATATACAGTTGCGTTGATGACAGGTTCGATGGTCATCGAAAATATCTTCTCGATCCCTGGTATCGGAGAGCAGTTCGTTAAATCGATCTTGACTAACGATTATCCAACTATCATGGGTGTTACAATGCTATATTCTGCGGGACTAGTGGCTGTTATCTTATTGACAGATATCATCTACGGCATCATCGATCCGCGGATCAGACTTGCTGGAAATGAGGGCTAAGCTTTATGGAAGAAAAGATGAAATTACAACCAAAAGATTTTCAAGCTTTAGAAGTAAAAGAAGAGCTTGATGCTGAAAAGATCGCTGCGCCTTCCTTGACATTCACCCAAGATGCTTGGCGCCGTTTAAAGAAGAATAAAGGCGCCGTTATCTCGCTTTTTATCGTCTTGATCATGATCGTCGTTTCCTTTGGGTCAACTCCATTTATCAACCGCGATACGTTAGTAAAATCGCAACCACAATATGCTAATTTACCGTCTAAGATCCCTGGGGTGAACATCAATGGCTTTAACGGTAAGGCTAAAGTTGGCGATGTTTGGGTCGATAAATATGCTCAAGCTGGTGTGGCAAAAGATAAATACTTTGTCATGGGAACTGATTATTTAGGCCGTTCTTTAGCACAACGTGTTGTTTATGGAACAAAGATCTCCTTGATCGTTGCTTTAGTTGCGACGTTCTTTGACTTAACGATCGGGGTCACATATGGGATCGTATCCGGTTGGAAGGGGGGCAGGACCGATAACGTGATGCAACGGATCATCGAAGTTATCTCTTCTATCCCAAGTTTAGTGATCGTTGTTTTGATGTTGTTGGTCTTTAAACCAGGTATCGGATCGATCATTTTAGCGATCGCGATCTCTAGTTGGACGACGATGGCACGGATGATCCGAGCTGAGACGCTCCAGTTAAAGAGCCAAGAGTATGTGTTAGCAGCGCGGACGTTGGGGCAATCTCCGACTAAGATCGCCTGGAAACACTTGGTACCAAACTTATCAAGTATCATCATCATCCAAACGATGTACACGATCCCAGCTGCGATCTTCTTTGAAGCTTTCTTAAGCTTTATCGGGATCGGGATCTCAGCCCCAGAAACTTCTCTTGGGGTATTATTGAATGAAGGACAAAAGAATTTCCAATTCTTACCATATCAGATGTGGTATCCAGCGATCGTCTTGTGTGTGTTGATGATCTCATTTAACTTGTTAGGTGACGGTCTGCGCGATGCATTTGATCCAAAAACTAGAAGGTAGGTTGTAGTATGGCTGAACGAATTTTAGATGTTAAAAACCTTAAAATCAATTTCCATACCTATGCGGGTGATGTTAAAGCCATTCGCGATGTGAGTTTTCATTTGAATAAAGGTGAAACGTTAGCCATCGTAGGTGAATCCGGTTCAGGTAAATCGGTCACAACTAAGAGTATTATGGGCTTGTTAGCAAGTAATGCCGAAGTAGTTGGTGGTTCGATCATGTTCCAAGGACAAGATCTTTTGAAGAAATCTGACAAAGAGATGCAAAAGATCCGTGGAAAAGATATCGCAATGATCTTCCAAGATCCGATGACTTCCCTTGATCCGACCATGAAGATCGGACGGCAAATTGCAGAACCTTTGATGGTCCATAAGAACATGGATAAGAAAAAAGCAATGGCACAAGCACTAGAGATCTTGAAATTAGTTGGGATCACCAATGCTGAAAAACGCTTCAATAACTATCCGCACCAATTCTCAGGTGGGCAACGGCAACGGATCGTGATCGCGATCGCTTTGGTATGTTATCCTGAGATCTTGATCGCTGATGAACCAACGACTGCTTTGGACGTAACGATCCAAGCTCAGATCTTGAACTTGATGAAAGAATTGCAAGAAAAGATCGAGACTTCGATCATCTTTATCACGCATGACTTAGGTGTTGTTGCTGGGATGGCTGATCGGGTCGCCGTAATGTATGCGGGACAGATCGTTGAATATGGGACTGTCGATGAGATCTTCTACAATCCAAAGCACCCATATACTTGGGGCTTGCTAAACTCGATGCCAACCCTTTCAAGTACTAAACTTGAAGCGATCCCAGGGACACCACCAGATCTCTTAGATCCGCCAAAGGGTGATCCATTTGCAGCCCGTAATCCGTATGCGATGCAGATCGACGCTCAAAAGCAACCACCATTCTTTAAGGTGTCAAATACGCATTATGCTGCGACTTGGCTTTTGCATCCAGATGCACCACAGATCGAGCCACCAGCAGAGATCATACGCCGAGCAAAGATCTGGCGTGAGATCCAAGAACAAGAAGAAGTTGCAAAAAATCGGCGTGCAGAAGCGATGAAGCATGCAGATGTTGAATAGACCAGGAGGAATTTAACATGCCAGAAAAACGCAAAAAATTGCTTGAAGTCAAGCACTTAAAACAATACTTCGGCGTGGGTAAACCTAGCATGGTCAAAGCCGTTGATGATGTTAGTTTCCACATTTTTGAAGGGGAAACGTTTGGCTTAGTTGGTGAATCGGGTTCAGGTAAGACCACGACTGGTCGAAGCGTGATCCAGTTGTATGAACCAACAGACGGTCAGATCCTCTTTGACGGTAAAGATGTCAGCAAGTTGACCTCGCGTAAAGATCACCTTGAATTTTGCCGTGAAATGCAAATGATCTTTCAAGATCCATATGCTTCTTTGAATCCCCGGATGACAGTTGAAGATATCATCGCTGAAGGGCTTGATATCCATGGTCTAGCTAAAAATAAAGAAGAACGCCGGGCTAAAGTTGAAGAACTCTTAGAAACAGTTGGCTTGAACAAAGATCACGCTAGCCGTTATCCCCACGAATTCTCAGGCGGGCAACGGCAACGGATCGGGATCGCACGTGCTTTAGCGGTCGAACCGCGGTTTATCATCGCCGATGAACCGATCTCAGCGTTGGACGTTTCGATCCAAGCGCAGGTCGTCAACTTATTGAAGGAATTGCAAGAAGAAAAAGGTCTGACTTATCTTTTTATCGCGCATGACCTTTCCATGGTGAAGTACATTTCAGATCGGATCGGTGTTATGCATTATGGTCGTTTGCTGGAAGTGGGCCCGGCAGATGATGTGTATAACAAACCTTTGCATGATTACACAGCTAGTTTGATCTCAGCTGTACCTGAGCCAGATCCAGAATTTGAACGCAATCGTAAGCAAAAAGAATACGATGCTTCGATCGAAGATGATAAGAAAGGCAAGCCGCGCAAGTTACATGAGATCACGCCAGGGCATTATGTTCGTTGTTCTGAAGATGAGATCGCAATGTATCAAGCTAAAGCTGCCAGTTACGAAAAATAAAAGTAAATAAAGCGGATCTTTCCATGATGGTTTTGCATCATGAGAAGATCCGCTTTATTTATTGGTGTTGCATATTGGTAAACACCCAGACAAGAATGCCGCGTGATATAAAATAGATACCCGAAAGTGGGTGTCTATTTGGTTATTTCTCGATGTTTAAGACCCAAAAGAAGATCACAAAGACAAAGAATAAAACATACATCAAAGCTGGGACTTCTTTACCTTTATGCGCTGCGATCATCGTGATCGGATAAGCGATGAACCCCAAGGCTAAGCCGTCTGAAATGCTGTAAGTAAGTGGCATCCCAGCGACGATCAAGAAGGCTGGGATCGCGATCTCAAGTTTAGTCCAAGTTACTTGCGCCATGCTTTGAGCCATCAAAACACCAACGATGATCAAAGCTGGAGCGGTAACTTGTGAAGTTGCCACTGTCAAAAGCGGTGAGAAGAATAGCCCTAAGATAAAGCAGATCCCAGTCGTAACAGCGGTCAGACCAGAACGCCCCCCAACTGCTATCCCAGCAGAAGATTCAACATAAGCCCCCACTGGAGAAGTTCCAAAAAGTGAACCAAAGAGCATGGCGGTCGAATCTGACATCAAAGCTTTCCCGACCCTAGGCATCTTGTTATTTTGTAAGAAGCCAGCTTGTTGCGCTAAGGCGATCAAAGTTCCAGCCGTATCAAAGAAGGTGACCAATAAGAAAGTGAGCACTACGACCCACATTTGCAGGGTATTGATATCTTTTAGATGTGATAGCGCAACTAAGAAAGTTTGATCCATGCTTGGTGCAGGTGCTACCAAAGCATGGGGCATTTGAATATTGCCCGTTGCGATACCAAAGATCGCAGAAAGGACCATCCCGATAAAGATAGCCCCGGGAACTCGCATAACCATTAGGATCGAAACGACGATCAAGCCAAAGATAGTGACCCAAGTTGAGCCAGAAAAGCTGCCTAAGCCAACGAGCGTAGATTTGTTAGCAACGATCAGCCCACCGCCCTGGAGGCCGATAAAGGCGATAAACAAGCCGATCCCAGCTGAGATCGCTGCTTTTAGATCAGCTGGAATGGCATCAATGATCAATTCACGTAATTTAAAAACAGTGATGAGTAAAAAAATCACCGAAGCCACGAATACACCAGCTAAAGTGGTTTGCCAGGGAATATTCATCCCGATACAAACTGAATAAGCAAAGAAGGCATTGATCCCAAGGCTTGGGGCGGTAGCGATCGGATACTTGGCTAAAAGCCCCATCAATAAACAACCGATCGCACTAGCTAGAGCCGTTGCGGTAAAGACCGCCCCTTTGTCCATACCAGAAGCGCCTAAGATCTCAGGATTGACGAATAAAATATATGCCATTGAGATGAAGGTCGTAAAACCAGCAAGGATCTCACGTTTTACGTTAGTTTTAAGACCGGTCAGATCAAAATAATTATCTAATGCAGTTTTCACTGAAAAATACCTCACAATACAAAATGATTTAAAGCAACGTTATCTAATATACCGTAATTACTAAAAAAAGCAAGATTTCATTTGTGGGCTACATATGTTAAAGCAGTGTGAATTAAGCTATACTAGAACAAAGCATGAACTTTTGGGGGAAAAGCGATGGAACAAAGAATTATTGCCTTAGGTCTAAGAATTCGCAAATGGTCTTTTTTTAGAATAATTCAGCGCACGTTTGCAGTGTTATTTCCATTTATTCTATTGGGAAGCTTTGCACAAGTGATCGAATTTTCTTTACTGCATCCCGATGGCTATCTAGGAAATCTGATCTTGATCGATAAATGGTTACCGCATTATCGAGCAGCTAATCAGTTGTTTGGCAGTGTTTATATGCTGACTGCTGGTGTGATCGCTTTGTTGGCTGCGGGAACTTCAGCGAAGTATACTGCTCGCTTTTTTAAGCGTGACGAACAATTAGCCAGCCTGACTGGATTTTTAGTCTTTTTAGCTATCTGTTATCAGCGATCGTTGGGAAATAGCAGTCAGTTCAACTTTCGCCTCGATTTGTTGGGTTTTTCCGGGTTGATTTTGGGGTTAGCAGTCGGTTATGGTGTGGGACTGGTGTTTAAATATTTGAGTAAACAAGCAAATAAAAAGGCAGAACATGGGCAAGAACTGTTAGCCCGCTCATTTAAAAGTCTATTACCATTGACTGTGGCCCTATTATTTGCGGTGGTTTGCAATATTTTATTAGGCCTTTTGTTCAAATATCAGATCTTTGAAGGCGCTGGTAGTTGGCTTCAGAGTCAAGCGACTAAGCAAAGTGGTTTTTGGGCGGTAATGTTTTTTGCTAGTATAACTCTATTGCTGTCTTGGTTAGGACTTAGTGGCCCGTACACTAACAATACCTTTGATAGTGACCAAAGTGCGCTCAAAAATTTGAGTTATGCTTTGAGTCATAATGAGCTAGCGAAAGTACCTGAGAAGTTCAATGCTAATACGCTATATTTTAGTTATGGTGCTTTAGGTGGAACGGGGGCAACTTTGGGATTGATCTTAGCGATATTTCTGGTGGCTAAACGTCAAAATACGCGTAAACTAGCTAGTTGGACCGTTTTACCGAGCATGTTCAATACTAATGCAGCGTTTATGATCGGGCTACCACTACTGTTCAATCCGTTTTATCTGTTACCATTTTTAGTTATTCCACTATTTAATATGGTAATTGGAGCTTTAGCGTTATTGAGTGGTTTAGTTCCACCAGCAGTCTATCCTGTTTTGATGACAACACCAGGTGTTTTATACGCTTTTATCGGGACGAATGGTTCTTGGGGCGTCTTGATCTTTACTTTTGGATTGTTACTTTGTGATATATTACTATATCTACCTTTTGTCAGATTTGCAGAGAAGATCGCAGGGGCTTTGGATAATGAACGTAAGAGAGCAGGTGAAGTAGATGCAGATCAATAAGCGTGGTATGGGGATGACTTTACTGATATTTTTGATCCTTTTGGGGCTAGCGATCCCCTCATTTATTTGGACGCGGCAAAATGTTAAAGATCTGGCACGGTGGCATAATTCGCGCCTTTCACCTGTGATCATGATCCCTGGGAGTTCGGCTACCGAAAATCGGTTTGACGCCCTGATCAAAAAGATCAATAGTCGAAGCCAAAAAAAGCACAGTTTGTTGAAAGTCAAAGTCTATAACGATGGCACGATCAAGTATTCAGGCAAGATCAATGCCAAAGATAATGAGCCGTTTATCGTAGTCGGTTTTGAGAATAATAAAGATGGTTACAGCAATATCTTAAAGCAGGCCAAAATGTTTGATAAAGCTTTTGAGCAGTTGAGTGAGCAATATGAGTTCAATAACTTCAAAGCGTTTGGGCATTCAAATGGTGGCTTGATCTATACAGCCTTTTTAGAAAATTACCTGCCTAATTATGATATTCAAGCCAAGGTCTTGATGACAGTCGGAACGCCATATAACTTCTCGGAAACTTCGCTCCAACGAAAAACGCAAATGTTAGCGGATTTTATCAAGAATCGTAAGAAGCTCCCGAGCGATCTTTTAGTCTATGTAGTCGCGGGAACGGAGACTTATGACTCTGATGGGTTAGTTCCCGAGCGAAGTGTTGAAGCGGGTAAATACATCTATCAAGGGGTCGTGAAGCATTTTACTCAGATCACAGTGACTGGTAAAGATGCCCAGCATTCTGACTTACCCCAAAATGATCAGATCATCGAGTTGATCGATCGGTATGTTTTAGAGCAAGAGCAAAATCAAAAGACTAAGAAGCTCAAAGAAAACAGTTAGCACAAAATATAGTATAATTAAAGTAAGAAGTTTTATTTTGGAGGAAAAAACATGGCCAAAAAACGCCAGCTTGATGCAAAAAGGATCGTAGTTAAAGTGGGGACAAGTACTTTGATCCACCCCAACGGTAAAGTCAATTTCCATGCTATTGACCAATTGTGTTACGTCTTGACCGGTCTTGTCAATGACGGTAAACAAGTCGTCTTAGTCTCTTCTGGGGCGATCGGTGTTGGCATGGGACAAGTGGGCTTACACGAACGACCCGAATCGATCCCAGCTCAACAGGCGTTAGCAGCGATCGGACAAAGTGGTTTGATGTCAGTGTATCAACAACGTTTCTCACTTTACGGTCAACGGATCGGACAGATCTTGTTAACGCATGACGTTTTAGAATACCCTTTGAGTCGCCAAAATGCTTTGAATACGTTCAATAGCTTATTGGAGTGGGGCGTGATCCCGATCGTTAATGAAAATGATACGGTTGCTGTCGATGAGATGGACCATCATACTAAGTTTGGTGATAACGACCAACTGTCAGCGATCGTGTCTTCGATCGTGGATGCTGATCTTTTGGTGATGTTATCTGATATTGATGGTTTCTTCGATAAGAATCCGCGCAAATATGCCGATGCTAAACTTTTTGAGCGGATCACAAAAATCGATGAGACAACTTTAGAAGCGGCTGGTGGCAAAGGTTCTAAATTTGGAACCGGTGGAATGATGACCAAGTTGAAAGCAGCCAAAAGAATGCTTGAAAATGACAAGATGATGATCTTAGCTAACGGACAAGATCCAGCGATCATTTTTGAGCTTATCAAAGGCGAGCCCTTAGGGACGCTATTTGTAAAGGAGGAAAAATAATGGCATTTGATTTGGAAAAAATGGGCATTGCCGCAAGAAATGCGGCCTTTAAATTAGCACAGATGAGCACCGAACAAAAAAATATGATCTTAAAAGCAATGGCGCAAGCTTTAGTGGATAATGCAGCAACGATTATTACAGCTAACCAGGTCGATCTAGCCAAAGCAACTGAGATGAAGGCTAGCTTTGTCGATCGTTTGACTTTAGATGAAGCGCGGATCAAAGATATTGCTGAGGGCTTAAAGCAAGTCGCAGCTTTGCCCGATCCGATCGGAAATATCGATAAGGGTTGGATCAATCAAAATGGACTTCAGATCGTGCAACGGAGAGTTCCTTTAGGTGTTGTGGGAATGATCTATGAGGCGCGACCAAATGTGACGGTCGATGCAGCTGGCTTGTGCTTTAAAGCTGGGAATGCGGTGATCTTGCGTGGAGGTAAGGAAGCTTTAGCGACAAACATCAAATTAACTGAAGTATTACAACAGGTCCTAATTGAAAATGATATCGCTAAAGAAGCGATCCAGATCATCACAGAAACCTCGCATAAAACTGCTGAAAAGTTTATGCAACTAAATGGCTATTTAGATGTCTTGATCCCACGTGGCTCGGCGCGTTTGATCCAAACCGTCGTTCAAAAAGCAACTGTGCCAGTGATCGAAACGGGAGCGGGCAATTGTCATGTTTATGTAGATAGTCAAGCAGACCTAGCGATGGCTGAAAAAATCGTAGTCAACGCTAAGTGTCAACGGCCATCTGTATGCAATGCGGCTGAGACTTTAGTTGTCCATGCCGATGTGGCAGAAGAGTTCTTACCTAAGCTCGCAGATACTTTGGCTAAGTACAATGTCGAGTTACGTGGGGATGCGCGCACTTGTGAGATCTTAGGGGATGCAGCCATTCCAGCAAGTGAACGCGACTGGGATACAGAGTATAATGACTATATTTTAGCGGTAAAAGTCGTTGATACTTTGACAGAAGCGATCGTGCATATCAACGCGCACAATACAAAGCATTCAGAAGCGATCGTGACCGACAGCTATGCAAATGGGCAACGATTTGTAAATGAAGTTGATGCTTCAAGTGTTTATATCAATGCATCAACGCGTTTTACCGATGGGTTTGTCTTTGGCTTTGGAGCTGAGATCGGCATCTCAACGCAAAAATTACATGCGCGTGGACCGATGGGCTTAGAAGCTTTAACAACAACCAAGTACGTGATCAGTGGACAAGGACAAATAAGATAGAGGTTTAGCGCCAAAATAAAGCCAGCCTATATTTTGCATTGTGGTAGGGGCTGGCTTATTTGCTAGTTTCAGGTGTGTGTTTGTATTTCGCTTGCAAAAGTGTTATAGTACGTTTTAATTACCAAAAGTAAGCAGGTGGAGTGGATGAAAATTACTAATGAAACGCTAGCAACGCAATTGAACCATCGAAGTATTCGAGCTTTTGCAAAAAAACCGATCGCTAAAGAACAACTGACCGCGATCTATGAAGCGGCAAGACATACATCGACTAGCCAATTTCTACAACAGTTCAGTATTTTACGGATCACCGATGAAGCAAAGCGCAAGGCGATAAGTGAGATCGCCAAACAAGATTATGTTGGAGGAAATGGTGAGTTGTTGATCTTTTTAGCTGATCTAAATCGTAATGCTAAGATCAGACAGCACTTGGGCCAAGATATTGCTCGTTTACAGACGGCTGATCTCTTTTTTCAAGCAGTCAATGACACGGTTTTAGCCGTACAAAATGCGCTGTTAGCCGCCGAAAGTATGGGCTTAGGTGGAGTCGTTTTAGGCAGCATCAATAACGAACCTAAAAAACTAGTTACAGTGCTAGAGTTGCCCCAATTGACCTATCCGATATTAGGGCTCCAGCTAGGTCATCCGGCTCAAAGTCCCCAATTAAAGCCACGTTTGCCCCTAGAATTTACAGTCTTTGATGACAAATATCCCGCTGATTTTTCCTTGGCTGAGTTTAAAGACTACGATAAATTAGTCCATCAATACTATGATCTTCGTGACACTGACCGGCGAGTGGATGAATTTACTACTCAGATCGGCTCAAAAAAATTGGCAGCCCACAAGAGTTCGCGTGATGAGATAATGGCTGCGATCCAGGACCAAGGATTGTGTCTAGACTAAAAAGATAAGTGTTTTGGATTTGATTTAAGAATAATTTTGTTATAATAGGCTTAAGAAGTGTGAGCCAAGTAAAGACCCGATGACCCGCGCGTCATTTGGGCCTTTTTTTAGCTTATTGGATAAGGAAGTTGATCGATGGAATGGCAGAAGTATTTAGCTAGGTTACGATATTATGATCGAATGTGTGGTAATTTGCCTACGGTCCACCAAAAGATCGCTCAAGTTCAAGCTGTAGTCAAAGCCTATAGTAGACATGAGATACCACAAGAAGTGCCAAAATTGAGTTTTTCAGCTCACTATCTTGAATTACATATGACTAAACATCCCGAGTTGTTTGAACTAGTCAGTTGCTTAAATGATTTACGCCAAGTACTGATCGAAAATTTTGGGATCTGGCATATTTTTTCACAGGCATGGTTAGCGAGTTTTAAACAGCAATTAAAACCTGGGAAAACTTTAGTGGTAATGTGTGGCAATGCTGCTTTAGCCGCTAATCTCCCCAATGTGATCGCAGTCGATGACTTTGATTGGCAAGCGCAAGATAACACGCGTCCGCACCCGTGGTGTGATGTCAAACGAGCCGATGCCTTGGTAGCGGTCCAAAAATATTATCAGCAGGTAGATAACATTATTTTAGAGTGGGCCCCAGAAACAACTTGCGATCGTGCGATCTTGGACTTTTTACGTGCGCAAAAGTGGCCTGGTGATCTTATCGTGATCGGTGAAGCTAAGGGGGCGACAAATTCACCACAATTTTGGCAAACTGCTAAGTTGAGTCGCCCACCAGCGGTGAATGCTTTACATCGGCCGTTTGACTTTATCCATGACCAAGTATTTTGGGTAAAATAGTCGTAATTTTTACGAATTTCTTTAGGTATATTTAGCAAAGTATTTGGTAAAATAAAAATAGAATTAAGTTTTCTTTAGGGGGACTAGACATTATGAAGATTTTAATTGTCGATGACGATAAAGATATCGTTGAATTATTGAGTATATATGTTAAAAATGAGGGCTATGATGTCGAAAAAGCCTACAATGGTAAAGAAGCGATCACAAAGATCAATACTAACCCAGATATCGATCTGATGATCTTAGATGTGATGATGCCACAATTAGATGGGATGGCAGTTGTGCGTACGGTTCGAAAAGACAGCCAGATCCCGATCTTGATGTTATCGGCTAAAACAGACGATCTTGATAAGATCCAAGGTCTAGTTCAAGGGGCCGATGATTATGTGACAAAGCCGTTTAATCCTTTGGAAGTTATGGCACGCGTCAAATCATTATTGCGCCGTTCACAACATGAAGTGAAAAATAACGAACCTGATCAGATCGAGGTAGGCTCGTTGATCATCAAAAAGGATTCCCATGAAGTCGAAACGGTCAACGGTAAGGAGATCTCATTGACGGCCTTAGAATTTGGGATCTTATATCTCTTGGCTAGTCATCCTAACCGTGTTTTTTCAGCGGATGAGATCTTTGAACGCGTTTGGCAACAAGAGTCCGTTGTTTCAGCTAAAACAGTTATGGTCCATGTGAGTCACTTACGCGATAAGATCGAAGAAGCCACTGGTGGCGAAAAAGTTATCCAAACGGTTTGGGGCGTAGGTTATAAGATCGAATCACGTTAAGTAAGTTGATGAGGTGAGCGGATGAAATTTTCACTGACGGCGCGGGAAAAAAGTGAGCTCTTTGGTGAAGGGGTAGTAACGGTCATCTTGTTATTGTTGCTCAACATGTCGATCTTTATGATCGTTAACCAGGAGATCTCAAATAACCCGGGTTTACAAAACGGGATCTTTCAGATCAAGATGTCGCTCTTTTTAGGCCCGACTGATCTCCAGATCTGGAGCTGGGGTGGTTTATTCACCTTGATGATGATCATTGCCGATTGTGGGATCGTTTATTGGCGTTTGATGCGCCGTTACCGCCAGATGCAGTTGCGTCACGTTATTTCCGAGTTGCACTATATCGCTTCAGGTCATTTTGATCATCGGATACCATTTAAGTTAAGTGGTCAGATGCAAAGAGTCGTTGAAAGTGTCAATTCATTAGTTGATAGTACGATCAATGCCATGGAAGAAGAGCGCCGGATCGAACGTTCAAAAGATGAGTTAGTGACAAATGTCAGTCACGACATCAGGACACCACTGACATCGATCATTGGCTATTTAGGCCTGATCGAAAATAAACAATACAATAATGATGAAGAATTATTGCAATATACCCATACAGCTTTCTTGAAAGCTAATCAGATGAAATCCTTAGTCGATGACCTGTTTGAATATACTAAGGTCAGACAAGCAGGAGTAACGTTAAATATTGTACCGTTGGATATCGGTGCGATGTTAGAACAAATCGCAGCTAGTTATGAACTGGAGGCTAATAAAAAAGGAATGGCGATCCATGTAGAGGTTCCAGCCGAATCGTTGGTGATCGAAGCTGATGGTGAAAAATTAGCCCGGGTCTTCAATAATTTAGTGTCTAATGCTTTGAAATATGGAGCCGGCGGTAAGAATATCTATCTTAAAGCTATGTTGGTGAGTGAAAAAGAACTCAAAGTAACGATCGCTAATGATGGTGAACCGATCCCGCAAAAATCATTAGAACAGGTCTTTGATCGGTTCTATCGGGCTGAAAGTTCGCGCTCGCGTGAAACTGGGGGCTCAGGTCTTGGTTTGGCGATCGCCCAAGGTATCGTTGAAAGACACCATGGTTATATTTATGTAACTTCAGATGCCGAATTGACAGAATTTATCATGCATTTTCCGGTCAAGCACGCTGACAGTTTAGTGCGCTAGTAGCTAGATAATATGTTAGACCAGTTTTGAGGTGTTTGGTGCTTCAAAACTGGTTTAGTATTGTAAGCAAAAAGGACATGTTTCTTATTGATTAGTTTTGATATTTTGGGTATTCTTATAGATGAGATTAAGTGAGAGGAACTTAGAAAGATGACGTTTTTAAAATCTTTACAAAAAGTAGTCACAGCTCTAGCCACAGCTGTGATCGTATTTTCTGTGGTCAGTTTTAGTGGATCTGGAGTAGCAACTGCCAAAGCTGATACGGCTTTGCCCGCTGATACTGACAGTTCATTGCAGCTTGACGCTAAAGCTGCGATCGCGGTCGATGCTAATACAGGCCAAATTTTATATGCCAAAAACGCTGATCAAGCTTTACCAGTAGCTTCTATGTCAAAATTGATGACCGCCTACATGGTATTGCAAGCGATCGATAACGGCAAACTTAAGTGGGATCAAAAAGTGACTCCAGGTAAGGCTGCTCAAGAAGTCAGTCAAGATACTACGCTTTCCAATGTCCCATTAAAGGAAGGTCATAGCTATACCGTGCGGGAATTATACCAAGCGACTTTGATCTATTCAGCTAATGGGGCTGCGATGGCTTTAGCTGATGCTGTGGGGGGAACTCAAAAGAACTTTATCGATCTAGCGCGGAAAGAAGCTAAAAAGATGGGCTTAAAAGATGTCGAACTTTATACAGCTAATGGTTTAGCTAACGGTGAAGTTAAGGATGGTAAGTATCCTGGGGCTGCTGATGATGCGGAAAATAAATTCTCCGCTAAAGATATGGCGCTCTTGAGCCAACGTTTGATCAAGGACTATCCTGAAGTGCTGAAGACGACTAAGATCACCCGGATGAAATTCAATAACGGGACTGATCAAACTGAAATGGAAAACTGGAACTGGATGTTACCTGGTTTGGCTAAGGCTTATAGTGAACTACCAGTTGACGGTTTGAAAACAGGTACATCTGATTCAGCTGGGGCATGCTTTGCTGCAACGGTCAATAAAGATGGTCATCGTTTGATCACGATCGTCTTGGGAGCTAAACATGATAGCCAAGAGGACCTTTCACGATTTGAAGAAACGCAAAAATTAATGTCATATTGCTACAACAACTATACTTATACTTCTTTGGCTAAAGGGACAACTTTTAAAAAGACCAATGCTTTACCGGTTTATCATGGTAAAGATCTAGATGTTAAAGTTTCTTTGGCAGCTAAGACAGATGTTTGGTTGAAGAGTGGTGTTTCTAAGGACCAATTGAGTGCTAAAGCTGTTGGTAACAAGAAATTATACAAAAAAGATGGTTTACAAGCTCCGTTGAAGAAGGGTCAAAAGGTTGGTACTTTACAGATCAAAGCTAAAGATCAACCAATGTACTTCTTGGATGGAACAGACTACTTGAGTGCTGATGCTCAAACAACTACTGAAGTTAAGAAGGCTAATATCTTTGTGATCGGCTGGCGTGCGATCACGAGCTTATTCTAAACTAATGCCTATTTAACGACTACTGGGATCAAGTGATCGCAGTAGTCGTTTTTTTGTACATTTTGAGATATGTGTCGCATTTTTGGAAAAATTTTTTAGGTATTTTGGGGTTCTTTACCTTATATAATGCGGATGATTGCGTTTGCATCTTAAAATATAGCTAAATTGTTATAGTTTGTCTTTCGTGGACATTCAGTGTATATTATTAGACAGCAATAAAATATTTTAAGTTAAGGAGTGAAATTATCTTGAAGACGATCAAGGCTGAATTTGAACATATCAAGAGCCAAAAGATGCTTTTAGCTGCAATTTTGGCAATTATGTTTATCCCATTCTTATACTCTGTGTTCTTCTTAAAATCGGTCTGGAATCCATACGGCGATGCTAAGTATTTACCTGTAGCCGTAGTTAATGAAGATCGATCCGTGAATTTCCGAGGTAAGAAACTTGATGTGGGTGATCAGTTAGTCAAGAATTTGAAGAAAAATGATGGTTTAGACTGGCATTTTGTTTCTAAAAAAGATGCTGAATATGGTCTTAGCCATAAAGAATACTATATGGTAATTACGATCCCTAAGGACTTCTCCAAGAATGCAACAACTGTCTTGGACAAAGATCCTAAGAAGATGGAATTACAATATACGACCAACGACTCCCTCAACTATATCGGTAAAGTTATCAGTGAAGAAGGGGCTAAACAAGTTAATGCCCAAGTCAAAGAAACTGTTTCAACGTCATATGCAGATACAGTCTTTGGGGTGATCAAGCAAGTCGGTAAGGGCTTTGACACGGCTGCTAAGGGTTCTAAACAACTTAGTGACGGTTCTAAGACCTTATCTAACGGGATCAACACTTATACTGCTGGGGTCTCCCAAGTAAATGACGGTGTGATCAAGTTACAAACTGGTGTGGTGCCTTTGGGCCAAGGTGTTTTGAAGTTAGCTGATGGTTCAAATACTTTAGCTAATGGGATCAACACTTACACAGCTGGTGTTGACCAAGTAAACAACGGTGTTTCCCAATTGCAAAATGGTACTGGCGCTTTAGCTAATGGTGTGGGCCAATTAGCCACTGGTTCTAATACGTTGGCAAATGGCGTAGGTCAATATACGGCTGGTGCATCACGATTGGCAAATGGTTTACAACGGCTTAACAATGAAGGCGCAAATACACTTGATAGTCAATTGAATAAATTGAACACGCCACAGATGCAAGGTGTGATCGCACAACTCAATAGCAATAAAATTGATTCCTTAGTCGGTCAAATGAGTTCATTACAAGAGCTTCCAGGAGCTGCTGGTCAACTTTATGCAGCTAACACAATGATAAATCAAGCTGTTGTTGGTATGAAAAAAGAAGTTGATGCGCAAGCAAAGACTGTTGTACCATTATTGCAACGAATTAATGAGATTAATGTAAAGCTTAAACAAGCAGGAATTGACTTAAAAAATGAGCCACAAACACAAGCACAATTGGAGGCACAAATTGCAAACTTGAAAGAAGCTCAAGCAATGTTAGCAACACTCAAAGGACAAGCAGCTACATTTAAGCAATTGCAAGAGTTGTATCCACAACTTGCACAACTATCAGGCTTAAATCTAAATAGTGTTCAAACAGCAGTTAAAGATTATCAAACAGCTTTAACTCAATCTGTTAATAAGGTAGCTACAAATTCGGAAGATTCGCTTAAAGCTGTAGAGTCTATCGATAGCAGTAAACTTTCTGAAACAGAACAGCAAGCATTACAAACGATTGTAAATGCAAATAAAGATAACTTGCAACAAGCCCAAAATATCCAAACGGCATCAAATAACTTCCAACAAGGTATTCAAGGTACAATGGTTGAGGTTAATAAGGCAAATGGTATTTTGGAATCTGTCAAACAATTACAAGCTTCCGGTAAATTAGATGAATTAGCTAAATTAGCAAATTCACTTGATGCTACTAAACTCGATGAAATGAATGCAGAGATCACTAAAGCATTAGGAATGTTAGAGTCGGGTAAAAATATATTAGGTGATATGAGCAATCTAGATCCAGAAAGCTTACAAAAACAAATCCTTGACTTACAAAAAGGACTAGATTCATTAGCTACATTAACTGCAGGGACAGCAGATGGTGCACAAAAATTGAACAAAAAAGTCAACGATACGACTTTAACTAATGCTGAACTTGCTAGCTATACGGCAGCTATTCAATCAAGAAATCCAGATCAAGTTAAAAGTGCGCTCACAACATCAGCTGCACGCTTGAGTGCTAATGGAAATGCAAACTTACCGAGTGTTGCTCAAATGCAAACATTTGCTAGTCAATTGAAGAATATCAATGTGATGGAAACTCTTGGCAAATTGCAAGAATTCAGTAATGGTGTTCATGACGCCTATGCTGGTGCACAAACGTTGACTTCTAAGAACGGTCAATTAACCTCAGGTGCAAATCAATTGGCTGGTGGTTTAGGTCAACTAAACGCCCAAGTGCCAACATTGACAGGCGGGATCGACCAACTTGCTACTGGTACGAGCCAACTTGCAGCTAACTCGGCTGCTTTACGTAGTGGTGCAAATCAATTAGCCGGTGGTTTAGGCCAAATGAATGCTCAAGTTCCTACTTTGACATCTGGTGTGAACCAATTAGCTAATGGTACCCAACAATTGAACGCTAACTCACCTAAGTTAGCTGATGGTGCTACTCAATTAGAACAAGGCAATAGTAAATTAGCTAAAGCTTTGGCACAAGGTTCAGAACAAGTAAACGATAATACGAAGAACTTATCTTCTAAGACTTCAAATATGTTTGCTTCTCCAACTGAACTCAAGCATAAGAGTTACAGTTACGTACCAAATTATGGTTATGCTTTAGCTCCATACATGCTGTCAGTTGCCTTGTATGTTGGTGCTTTGGTCTTCAACTTAGTTTACCCAGTCCGTCGTTTATCCGATCCAGATGCTAGTGCAACTGAATGGTGGTTGAGCAAGCTCTCAGTTGGGGCGCTTGTTGCTACCGGGACTTCAGTAGTCGAAGTTCTCTTGATGATGGCAGCTGGCTTACATCCAGATCATTTAGGGGCAACTTTGATCAATGCTTGGTTCTTTGCGCTTGCAAGTACCTTTATCGTGATGTTCTTGGCTGTCGCGTTTGGCAATATCGGACGCTTCCTCGGGATCATCTTCTTGGTCATCCAGCTAGGTTCTTGTGGTGGGTCCTTCCCAATTCAAGTTACCCGTGCGATGGGCGGCTTCTTCCAAATGGTAAATCCATTCTTGCCAATGACTTACTCAGTTTACGGTTTCCGTGAATCCTTGACATCAGGTCTTGGTGCAAATCAAGTTTGGATCTCTGTCGGAGTCCAATTGATCTATATCATCGCTTCGATCGCTTTACTTTGGGTAGCAATGAATGCTGAACGTAGTAAAGTTACTTACGTTGATGTAGAAGCTCAAAACTTAAACGACTAGAGTGTTCGACAGCACGGGTAGCTCCGTATAGATAACAAAAGAACTGCTATGATGCGTATTTTGCATCATAGCGGTTCTTTTGTTATCTACTAGGAGTTGTGCTGTCGAACACGTTTCGGCTATATAGCTCAGAGACGTATTTTTGCATCATAAGTGATACAGTATACATTATTGTTTTTCAAAGCCGACCATCAAGCCCCCGACTTCAGCGTAATAGCTACAAACACCACGCGTTGTAGTGAGCGTTATCTCGCAAGCAGGATAAGCTTCCTTGATCTTTTGGGAAAGTAACTTGGCCCCAGTTTCATTGAAGCAATGGGCAATACAGGCTTTTTTACCGTTAAAACCTTGTGCTTGCATTTCTTTTAACAGTAAACTGATAGCTTTGGCTTGCCCCCGAGCTTTACCGACCGGAGTGAGTTTTCCGTTAGTGTCAGTTCCGATGATGCGCAGTTTGAGCATATTTGAGATCTTAGCGGCCGTAGCACTGATCCGTCCGTTATTGACTAAGTTGGTCAGAGATTCAAGGGAGAATAAAAGCCCTGTGTGTTGTTGATAAGTTGTTAATTTATTTTCGATCTCATTAAATGATGCATTAGCTATGAATAATTTAGCGGCGTATTCGAGCAAAAGCTGCATCCGTGGTCCCGCTGACTGTGAATCTAAAACAAGGATCTGGGCGTTAGGATGTTTTTCTAAATATTGTTTTCGTGCTTGCACAGCAGCCGAATAGCTCCCCGATAACGTGCCGGTGATCGTGATCGCAACGATGATATCAGCTTTACCAAAGGCAGTTAGCCACTGATCGATATTGGGGCAAGCAGTACTGCTCTTGGTGGATAATTTACGCAATTCATCGGTCATCGCTAAGATATCAAGGGCGGCATCATCGATGTATTCCTTGCCACCAGCCATGATCGTGATCGGGACACTGGCAAAATCTGTGTCTGCTAAAGTTGTTACATTTGAGCCGGAATCGGCAATGATCTTATATTTCATCTTTATTATTCCTTTACAGAAGTTTTTGTATACTTTTTTAGCGGTTTTTGAAAAACTTATGGTATATTTGAGTATAAACAGGTGTTATCGATTTGTCAAAAGATATTGATAGCGTGAACAGGAAAGGATAAGCTATAATTTAGGAAAGGAAGTAAACAATGAAAAAAATTTTACAACAGGAAAATGCTGCTTATTTTAAACTCCCCACTTTTGAAGAGATACCTGATGTGGGACTTTATTTGGAACAGACAGCTACGTTTATCAACAAGTATTTAGAACCACTTTTAGGTAGTGAATTGACCCCATCAATGATCAGCAATTATGTTAAGAAAAAAATGATCGCACGCCCAGAAAAGAAGCAATATTCGCGCGAGCAGATCGCCTATCTTTTTTTTATCACTATTTCTAAGACGGTCTTGACCTTAGACGATTTGAAATTACTTGTCAAAGTCCAACGCGAGACGTATCCGATCCAAACCGCATACACGTATTTTCGTGAAGAGTTGGAACAGACCTTGCTCGCAGTCTTTGAAGAGCAAGCATTGAGTTTTGAAGCAGGGGAGCGTTCCGAGCAAAAGGTCATGTTGTATAATATTATCATTGCAGTTGCACATAAGATCTATCTGGAAAAATATTTTCAGCTGGTACGACAAAGAAACTGAGGTGGAATAAATGTTAGTGGTGGAACACTTAGCCAAAAATTTTGGCACCCTAAAAGCCGTCCAAGATCTATCGTTTGAGATAAAAGACGGTGAGATCTTGGGACTGGTGGGTCAAAATGGTTCGGGTAAGACGACGACTTTTCGGATGTTGTTGGGCCTGATGCAACCAACGGCAGGGAAAGTTCTCTGGGATGGCGAAAAGATCGGTGAAAAGCAAAAAGATATGATCGGTTATTTGCCCGAAGAACGAGGTCTTTATCCTAAAGAAACGATCGAACAACAGGTCATGTACTTTGGTAAATTACGTGGGAAAGCACCACGTGAGATCAAAGAAAAGCTCGACTATTGGATGGAGCATTTACAAGTTAAGGGCAAAAAGAATGATAAGATCAAATCTTTATCCAAAGGCAATCAGCAAAAGGTCCAGTTGATCACCACTCTGATCCATGAGCCTAAATTAGTCATTTTAGACGAACCTTTTAGTGGACTAGATCCTGTCAATGCTCAGATCATGCAGGATGCGATCATCGCTTTGCGCAAACAAGGCTCGTGTGTGATCTTTTCAAGTCATAACATGGCCAATGTGGAACAGATCTGTGATCGCTTGGTGATGATCAAAGATGGACGACAAGTTTTGGCGGGCAAAGTCCAAGACATCAAAGATTCGTTTGGTAAGATCAAAGTCTTTTTAGAATCACCATTGACTACAGCTGAGGTTCAAGCTGTTTCAGGGGTAGTGGCTGTCAAAGAGCGCGGACGAAGGCTAGAGGTAACTCTATCTGACCCCGCAGCTGGGCGTGAATTGTTTGAATTGGCAACAAAGGATGGATATATCCCGACCTTTAGCCAAGAGACGTTGACGTTAGAGGAGATCTTCAAACTAAAGGCGGGTGAAAAAGATGAACTTTGAGAAATTATGGGTGATCGCAAGTGATGTATACCGTAAAACGGTCAAATCACCGAGTTTTTTGATCGGGGTATTTATGCCATTTATCGTGGTTTTGGTCGGCTTTTTGATCGGTGCGATCATGGATAAAGGGCAAGAGACGACTACGATCGGGATCTATTCTAAGCAACCAGTTTTAGCCAAAGCTTTAGCGCAACAAAAATTACCCGCTCTAAAGTTAAAACAAGTGGATTCAGTCAAGGAGGCTCAAAAACAGTTACAAGCTGAAAAGCTAGATAATTATTTAGTCGTGACTAAAAAAGATGGCGAGTTGCTCAGCACGGTCTATGGTGAAAAGGTCCCCGATGATGCCACGATGGCTAATCTCCAGCAGGCGCTAAACAGCTTACAGACCTCGCTTAAAGCGGGTGAATATAAGTTGACATCAGACCAAGTTGCTGAACTGATGCAACCAGCTAAACTTGAAGGTAAGGAGCTCTCCTTTACTGATGATGGTAAAGTCAAGACGTCAAATGATAGCTCAGGGGTCAAATTTGCCTTGAGTTATGCGGCTTGTATCTTCACGTTCTTTTTAGTTTTGACCTATGCGAGTTTGATCGCTCAAGAGATCGCAGGTGAAAAAGGAATGCGGATCATGGAAGTCATCTTATCCAGTACGAATGCCAAGACGCATTTCTACGGGAAGTTATTAGGGGTGATCTTAGCCGCTTTGACGCAATTGGTAGCAACGGGCTTCTTGCTTGGAGTTTCAGTCTTTATCATGCGCGATAACGGTAGTCTAAATGAAATGTTAGCTAATTTAAATTTCACCGGGATCGAACCGAGTTTTATCATCTTGTTGCTCCTCTTTATCCTAGCTGGCTCACTCTTTTATGCGGTCTTAGCTGCTTTATGTGGCTCGTTGGTCAGTCGGGCCGAGGATGCACCAAAAGCGATCATGCCAGTAACGTATTTGATGATGGCGGGTTACATGCTAGGCTTGATCGTTGCCACAAATGATCCAAGTAACTTTATCGTGACGATCTGTAGCTATATTCCATTTTTCTCGATGATCTTGATGCCGATCGTTTTAGCCAACGGAGCAGGTCTCATGGGGGCAAGTATTTCCCTGGTTATTTTAGTCTTTAGCACCTTGGTCTTAGCTGCCTTTTCTGCTAGAATGTATCGAGTAAATGTATTAGTCTACAATCAAAAGGGGATCTGGGCTTCCTTACGCCAATCATTGACGATGCTCAGAAAAGATGTCTGATCTGTGATCTCAGTCGTTAAATTAAGTTGGATCTGAGTTATAATGAAGATGAATTTAAGTAAGGGAGACGAAAAAGATGGAAAGAAGAAAGCCACGGCGAAATGAAGAAAAAAAGATCGAAATTTCAGCTAAGGGCAAGCCGTTTGTCCCAGGGACGCATGTCAAGTTTGTTTATCAGCGCCATCACTACAAGGGGACCATCGAAAAGCAGTTAAGTAATTCGGCGATCATCATCTTTGACCCTGAATTTGAGAATACAGTTACGGCGATCGAGTTGAAACAAAAGATCGTGATCAGTTATTCAAAAATGCAGATGATCAAATAGATCGCCAAGTTAGGATAGTTCAAAAATGTTTTATAGATTAAAGAAAAAGATCAGGGCCAAGTATCGTGAAGCGACCCCGATCCAATTGTTAGTTGCATATTATGGTATTGCCACGATCATTACTTTTGGTCTCTTGTGTTTACCATGGATCAAGTTACCTGATGCACCAGAAACGACGCTTTTAGATAATTTGTTCATGGCGATCTCGACGATCAGTGTGACGGGTCTGTCGACTTTTCCGATCGACCAAGTCTACAATGAATATGGTGTCATCTTGCTAGAAATACTGTTCCAAGTTGGAGGCTTTGGGGTCACGATGTTAGCCACCGTTGCGATGGTCTTGACTGGTCGGCGCATCGGTCTACATCAACGCCAGCTGATCCAATTTGATATGAATCAACCGCGCTTAAGTGGGATGGTCAAATTAGTGACGTCGGTCTTTGGGTTGATGATCATGGTCCAAGTAGTCTTTGGACTGTTGTTTTCCCTGTATTTCACGTGGCGTCACGTCTATGATAATTTTTCTGCTGCCCTTTTCCATGGAATGTATATCTCGATCAGTGCGGTCACCAACGCTGGCTTTGATGTCACGGGGGACTCGATCGCACCGTTTAGACAGGATTATGGTTTTTTGATGATCATTATGGTCTTAGTCATCATCGGAAGTATCGGTTACCCAGTCTTGACTGAGATCGAGGCTTGGTTCTTCTACAAGTTGCGTTACCGTGGATTACGCAAGTTTAGATTTTCTCTTTTCTGTAAATTAGCGGTCTTTTTTGCAGCGATCTTTACGATCGTGGGGACGATCTTATTGTATCTATCGGAAAATGGGGGGCTGCACTTGCGAGCTGATAGTTTGCATAACTTTATGTCAGCTATGTTTTACAGTGTTTCATCGCGTAATGCGGGGCTTCAGATCAACAGTATGAATGATTTTAATCACACGACCTTACTTTTACTGGCGCTGTTGATGTTCATCGGGGCTAGTCCAAGTTCTGTCGGTGGTGGGGTGCGGACCACGACGATCGGGATCTTTATCTTGTATCTGTATTCATTTATTCGTGGGCGCAACAATATCAATATCTTCAATCGGCGGATCAGTCGTGAAGATATCCAAAAAGCGATCGTGGTCGTGAGCTTATCGACATTGTTGTGTATTTCAGCTGTCTTTATCCTCTCAGCCACTGAGGATGCTCCGTTATTATCATTAGTCTTTGAAGTGGCTTCAGCCTTTGGGACGACAGGGCTATCGCTTGGGATCACAGATAGCTTGTCGACCGTTGGTAAGATCGTGATCATGGTCTTGATGTTTATCGGGCGGATCGGAATGTTGTATACCCTGATGTTCTTTATCAGGAAACGCGATCGTGATCTGAGTTATAAGATGCCAACTGAAAAAATTATTATCGGTTAGTAACAATGTGTTTCTTGGTAACTAGTAGTTATTAAGAAACACATTGTGCTATCTTGTCTAAAAATAGCGTGCATTTTAAGGAGTGATAGTATGATGAAGAAATTGATACTTAGTTTAAAGATAGTGAGTAGTTTCTTATTAGGAGCATTATGTACGGTAGGTATCTTGCTTTACTTAAGGGATATAACTATTGATCCACTTAAGTATACATTTAAAATTTATCATGTATATTTTTGCATCACAATGCTACTACTGCCTATTTTTCGAGTTACGCATGAAAAATGGTTTAATAGTTCTGAAGAATATGTTTCTCCTAGAGGTAAAGCACTACAACAACATCATGCTGATATTGCAAATCAATATAAGGGGGGGCGCTGGTCAACCAAAGGGGTAAGAGTAAATCCCTATGAGTACACCACTCCGTATACCTTGTCTTATGATAGTTCGTTAGATTGGATCTACACCGTGGTCAAAAAAATCTGCCTGAGTTTATTGTTTATCCTTGCGGCACCACTATTTTATCTGGCAGAAATGTTTTTAAAATCCTAAATTTTGTTGCTATCAAACATGAGCGATCTAGAGAAGCACTTGGGCGCCAAATTTTCAAAGCGCGTTTTATCCTTCTATGATATGTATTTAAAATGATGACGGCTGGAGTTTTTTGTTTCACCGCAATCTGAAATATCATGATCTGATCTTTCCAAATGGAATTCTGTAGTTCTAGTGATCCAGTCTCTGATAATTGTTGAAAATTGAGCGACAATCAATAGTACCGTCACTAATATGGTTTTTGACATTAACGATAATATGTTATAATCAAAAATATAGGGAGTTTTTTATCTATATACATGGAGTGTTTTTGACACTTCATATTCTTTTAGTGGCTTTGGTCACTAAATTTCACTGGAGGCAATTGAATTGGAAAATGTAAAGCCACGTTGGCGTGAGGTTCTGGATATCTCAATGCCATTATGTTTGAGTTACATTCCGATCGGGTTAGCTTGTGGTATCTTGCTACATGCAGCTGGATTTAGCTGGATCTTAACAACGTTGGTCTCGTTGTTGGTCTTTTCTGGTGGGGCACAGTTTATGATCGCCTCAATGTTGGTGGCAAATGCCCCAATGCATACGATCTTGATCATGTTGTTCTTTCTTGAATTACGCTATGCCTTACTTGGTTCGAGTTTATCGCAATATATGCGGGGGACAAGTAAAAAGTTCCTCTATCTTTTTGCAGCTTCGCTAAATGATGAGAACTATGCTGTCAACTACTTGAAATTTGCGACAGATAAGGGTTGGACACCTAAAGATGCACTTATGGTCGAACATTATTCATTACTTTTCTGGACAGGTGCTAACTTAATTGGTAGTTTGATCGGTAATATGATCAACATCAATTTGGATATCGTTGATTTTGCATTGACGGCGCTCTTCTTATACATGATCGTCATGCAGATCAAGAATGTTTTAACGATCTTTATCAGTCTTTTGTCAGCCGTTTTGGCGATCATTGCGATGGTCTTGATCAAGAGTACGATGGGACTTGTGGTGGCAACGTTGCTTGCTTCATTGGTCGGCTTTATGGTCGAAGATTATTTAGTCAAGCACGGGCATGAAAAAGGCTTCTTACTCAAAAAGATCAAGCCTAAAGCAAGTCGCAAAGTTATCAGCAAGTCAGGAGAATAGTTATGCATATGTCGAGTATGGATCATTTGATTTTAGTTTTATTATCAATGGTAGTGGCATTTTTGCCCCGTTTCATTCCGTTGCGTATCTTCTCTACCCGTGAGATCCCCCAATGGTTCAATGAGTGGATGAAATATGTGCCGGTATCTTTATTTACGGCTTTAGTCGTTAAAGATATTTTTATCAATACAAAGGATTACTCTTTTATTGGTTTAGGCTATCTAGCCAAGATCGTTGCAGCTGTTATCGTGATCGGGGTCGCTTACCGTTCACGTTCAATGGGACTTTCAGTCGTTTTTGGTTTGATCGCAGTTGCGTTATTAGCGTTAGTATTACCAATATAATTATGAAAGTTTAGACTGTTGCCAAAGGGTGATGGTCTTTTTTTGGGGTGATTATCTGTTCTGAAAGTTTATCGGATGACAAGTGATCGGAAAGCTGAGAAAGTGGCTTGGCATAAATTAGCTGAAAGTGTCTGTGGGCTTACAGTAGAGGGCAACTTCCAGCCAAACTAGCCGATAAATGCTATAATGAACAAGATAGGAGGCGAAATGATGAAAAGATGGTTATGGTGGACCGTGATCGGACTTTTCTTAGCGTTCATCTTTGTAGGATACGGTGTGACTAAAAGAGTTGAGACCGCTAAAAGTTATAAGTCGGCTTTAGAATTGGGTCAAGCCTATGTTAATGATGGCAATTATGCTGCAGCTAAGGTCTCCTTTCAAGATGCATTGAAGAAAAAACCTAATGATAAAACAGCTAAAGTCTATCTTGAACAAACTAAATGCTATGAAAAAGGACTTGATCAGATCGAAGACAAACAATACAGTAAAGCACGGACAAGTTTTCAGCAAGTAGCTTTAAAAAATTATGGCTTAGGTATTTTGGTCAAGCGAGCTTCTGAAAAGCAGATGGAGCTTAAGGAAGTGATCGCCCAATTAAAGAGTTTTGAACAGATCTATGCTAGGGCTGATTCATTAGCTAAAAACTATGAATATACGTCATCTAATACCCAACTGGCAGTGATTTTAGGTTATGGTAGCATTAGGGACAACTACTATGACGATATTTTCCAAAAAGCGCAAGCATTAAAACGCTCAAATGATGCGAAGCTACGGGCATTAGGCTATAATGTCCAACCACCCGTGGAAGATGAGTTGAGTGCTGCCCAACTAGCACAACAAAATAACATTTCAAAAGAACAGCTCAAGCAGGCAAAAGTAGAGCTTAAAAAAAATGGCGTCAATATTACTGATCTAGATGATAAGCAAGTCATCAAAGTTATCTTGCAGGCGCGGGATGAACAAAAATCGATCGCTGAACTCGCCGAAGAATATAAGTAAGGTTCGTCACAGGACGGGCCTTTTTTTGTGCGCCAAATGAGTATATTGATTGTTATTGATCAGGTCATGTGATATAACAAAATTAGTTAAAATATTTTTTGTAACTCTATTTTTTATTTGGTATATACTTTTTGTGTATATGGTTTGACTAATTTTAAAAAAGAATATATACTAAATTTGTAAAAAATATTAAGCGGTTACAAAAAGTGTATTTTGCACTTCAGGCGCCTATAGTGTGTATATGCTTTTGTGAACGGTTAAATATAAACTAAAAGAATATGGAGATGAGACAGATGGCGGAACAAAAGCAAAGCTCATTTGGGGAGTTCATCAATGCTAAGATATTACCTCCAATCATGAAATTTGTGAATACGAAGGCGATCGTAGCATTAAAAGACGGTATGGTCTATGCCTTACCATTTATCATTATCGGGTCGATCTTTTTGATCTTGAATTCCTTCCCGATCACAGCGGTACAAGAATGGTTCAAAGATATTGGCTGGTCAGTCTTCTTTAACCAAGCATATCAAACTACATTTGCCATTATTTCGATTTGGACGGTAATTGGGATCGCCTATGTGTATGCAAGAAACGAAAAACAAGAAGCTTTACCTTGTGGCCTAACAGCCCTATCAGTTTTCTTGTTGTTACAAAATTTAGTTGTCAATAGTCCTTTAGTTTCAGCAATGGGTAAAGATGGTGCCGGGATCACAGACGCTGCTGGCAAGGTCATTTATACTGGGACACAAGTTGCTGAACAGATCGATAAGTTACCTCAAATCATCCAAAATTATTTGACCTCACCTGTAACAGGTGCGATCAACATGACCTGGTTAGGTGGCCAAGGGATGATCGCAGCGATCATTGTCGGTCTATTAGTTGGTTGGAGTTATACAGCCATGGCTAAGGCTGGTTGGAAGATCACCTTACCAGAACAAGTACCAGCTAACGTAGCTAACCAGTTCTCAGCGATGATCCCATCGGGTGTGATCATCACAGTTTCGATGCTGATCTACGCTTTCTTTGCTAAAGCATTCAACACTGATATGTTGCAATGGATCTATGATGTTTTACAAGCACCTTTGCAAGGGCTTTCTGACTCGCTCGGTGGTGCCTTGATCTTAGCTTTCATGGTCGTGTTCTTCTGGTTCTTTGGGGTCCACGGTGGCTTGATCATGGGTGGTATCGGTGGTGCCTTCTTACTACCAAATACGGCTGATAACGCTGCTTTACTCGCTAAAGGCGAATTGACCCTGCAAAATGGTGCTCACATCGTAACCAACGAATTTTACAACAACTTCATCAATTTGACAGGTTCTGGGATCACGATCGGGCTTTTGGTCTTTACTTTGACAGCAGCCAAGTCAGTCCAATTCAGGTCATTAGGTAAAGTTGAAGCAGTACCTGGTATCTTTAACATCAACGAACCATTCTTATTTGGGATCCCGTTAGTCATGAATCCATGGTTAGCAATTCCGTTCTTCATGACACCAGTCGTCGTGGCACTTTCGACTTACTTGGTGATCTACTTTGGCTTAGTTCCACCAACTGGGGTTGCTGCACCTTGGACGACCCCACCGATCATTTCAGGTTTCTTGATCGGGGGCTGGAAGATGGCATTATGGCAAGCGATCGTCTTATTGATCTCAGTTGCGATGTACTGGCCATTTGCTAAGAAATACGATAAATATCTCTGCCAACAAGAAGCAGCAAATGAAGCAAAATAATTATTTAGGAAAAGGATGAATTACAATGGCTGAAAAAATTATTATGTTAGCCTGTTCAGCAGGTATGTCAACTTCAATGTTAGTTGCAAAAATGCAAGAAGAAGCAAAGAATCGTGGAAAAGACTATGAGATCTTTGCTAAATCAGTGGCTGATATCGATCATCAATTTGAAACTGAAAAGCCAGATGTATTGATGTTAGGACCACAAGTGGCATATATGAAAGCTGATGTTCAAAAGAAATGTGATGATGCTGGAGTGCCAATGGAAGTTATCAACATGACAGATTATGGCATGATGAACGGTAAAAACGTGCTTGATGAAGCTGAAAAAATTATGGGATAGAGGATAAAGCAAGATGACAGATGAAAGAATGCAGATCGTCATGGGACTGATCATGGCGGGTGGCAATGCGAAAAACTGTGCTGTCGAAGCGATCACAGCAGCTAAAAAAGGTGATTTTTCTTTGGCAAAAGAAAAGCTCAAAGACGCAAACCAAGCGATCGTGGATGCGCATAATGTGCAGACCGATATGTTAACTAAAGAAGCTCAAGGTGAACACACTGAGCTCGATCTCTATATGGTCCACGCACAAGATCATTTGATGACAGGGATCACATTTGTTGATCTAGCCAAGGAGATCATTGCCGTCTACAAACGATTAGACGAAGAAGGTAAATAATTTAAAAAGGTGCGCCCATAGCACCTTTTTTATTAGAGGTAAAAGTATATACAATTAGGAGGGTGCTATGGAGAATTTGATCTTGATCGATATTGGTGGCACGACGATCAAATTTGGGCTAAAGCAAGGGTCAAATTTGGAAGTTTTGCCAGCAAAGCCAACACCTAAGACGTTAGCTGAATTTTATACTTGCTTGGAAGCTGTCGTTGAGCAATTAAAGAAGCAATATCCGATCCGAGGTGTTGCGATCAGCAGCCCAGGAGCAGTCGACCAAAAAAATGGTGTGATAAAAGGAGCGAGCGCGTTACCCTATATCCACAATTTTAAGATCCAAGCCGAATTGGAAAAGCGTTTTGGCTTACCGGTCAGCTTAGAAAATGATGCTAATTGTGCTGCTTTAGCTGAAATGGTCGATGGAGCGGGCAAAGATGTCAAAGATGCGATCTTTCTAGTGATCGGAACAGGTGTTGGTGGTGCTTTGGTTGAAAATAAACGTATCCGCCACGGTGCCCATCTCCTGGCAGGTGAGGTCGGTTATTTACTGCTCGGACAAGAAATGACTGTCAGCCAAGCAGTTTCGCCCGTTAGTTTAGCTGAGCGCTACAATGCTAAAACAAGACAAAATATCAGTGGTAAAGAAGTCTTCAAAAAAGCATTGGCCGGTGATGAACTGGCTAAAGCTGAAGTCAAGCAAGCAATGCAGACGTTAGCGACTTTGATCTATGATCTGCAGTATAGTTTCGACCCAGAACTTTTCATTATCGGGGGCGCGATCTCGAAAAATGAACAACTTTTACCGATGTTACGTGCGCACTTAGCTAAGATCAAAGAACACGTTGAGATCGCTGAAGTGTTGCCTGAAATAACAGTTTGCAAATATCATGAGCAGGCAAATCTTTTAGGCGCTGCGATCAATTTTGAACACAAAATGGAGGTATGAAAACGATGTATACATTTCCGAAGAATTTCGTTTGGGGAGCAGCGACATCTGGACCGCAATCAGAAGGTAATTTTAAAAAACGCCATCAAAATGTTTTTGACTATTGGTATATGCAAGCACCAAATGAATTTTACGCTGGGGTAGGACCAGATACGACGTCTAATTTTTACAATGATTATGAAAACGATTTAAAGTTGATGCATCAAGCAGGGATCAAAGCTTTAAGAACTTCGATCCAATGGAGTCGCTTGATCGCTGACTTTGAAACTTGCGAAGTCGATCAAAAAGGTGCTGACTTTTATAGTCGTGTGATCGATGCTATGTTGGCTAACGGTATCACACCGTATATCAATTTGTGTCATTTCGATATGCCAGTTGAATTACAGCATAAATACGGTGGCTTTGAGTCTAAGCATGTGACGGATCTTTTTGCTGGCTTTGCCAAGAAGTGTTTTGAACTTTACGGCGATCGAGTCGATCATTGGTTTACTTTTAATGAACCCAAAGTGATCTTAGATGGTGGTTATCTCTATCAATTTCACTATCCGCTAAAAGTCGATGGACCGCTGGCTGTTCAAGTAGCTTATAACTTGAACTTAGCTTCAGCCAAAGCGATCAAGGCTTTCCGTGAACTTTATGGACAAGATAAGTCTAAAAAGATCGGAACGATCCTGAATTTGACCCCTGCCTATCCAGCAAGTGATAGTCCAAAAGATCAGGCAGCCGCTGAGTTTGCTGAGCTTTGGGCCAATAAGATGTTTTTAGAACCAGCTGTTTTAGGACACTATCCGCAAAAATTAGTTGAGATCTTAGAACGTGATGGTGTTTTATGGGAACAAACACCAGCAGAGTTACAGTTATTAAAAGAACAGACCGTTGATGTTTTAGGCGTCAATTTCTATCATCCATTTAGAGTCAAAGCCCCAGCCGTTTCGCCAGATAGCTTACAGCCTTGGATGCCAGATATTTACTTTGATGAGTATGAGATGCCTGGTAGAGTGATGAATGTTGATAAAGGTTGGGAGATCTATCCCAAAGCTTTATACGATATTGCGGTAAATATCCGTGACAATTACAACAATATCGAATGGTTCGTTTCTGAAAATGGGATGGGTGTCTCAAGTGAAGAGCGCTTTATGGATAAAAATGGGATGGTTTGTGATGATTACCGGATCGAAT
>ERZ808040.150-NODE-150-length-68333-cov-5.789147_pt1 | contig 68333 bp, 54 predicted proteins | sample MGYA00380191_ERZ808040 | MGnify/ENA primary metagenome ERZ808040 (study PRJEB31490, sample SAMN06133395) | mouse gut metagenome | isolation source: J6 | host: mice | place: China: Chengdu | collected 2015-05 ...
AGATTGATAATGATGCGGCGAAGCTTCTGTTCGTCTCCCACAAGGTTGCTGGGCAAATTGGCATCACAATCCACCACCAGCTCCAGATGCCTGCCGTTGTCCAGAGTCAATGCCATGTTGATGATGTCGGTGATAGTGGATGTGATATTGTAGCTCTCCTCCGCCAGCTCCATCTTTCCGCTCTGCAATTCGGAAAAGTCCAAGATGTTGCTCACAGTGGAAAGGAGATTCCTCCCTGCAGTCTGAATATCAACTATATCCCGCCTTATATTCTGGGGAAGGTTTTCCTGTAGTATCACTTCGCTCATGCCACATACCGCGTTGATGGGAGTGCGGATTTCATGGGACACATTGACCAGGAAGTCATCCTTGCTCCGCTCGGCATTTTCCAGCTCTGAAATATTATCCATCAATTTCTGATTTGCATCCTGGCGATTTCGAATACTGAGCCATGTCACTGCCGAGACCGTATAGATGGAGAAAAACTCTATGAAAACCCTGATAATGTCACGAGGGGTCGAGACGGTGATGGACCTGACCACCAAACCATGAAAGAGAAAAACAAGAGCCGGGATAACAAAACCCAGGTATATGATCTGAGGGATAGAGAAAACACCCAGCAGGACAACCACTCCCGCCATAGTGATAAGCATACTGGAAAAACTGTCCGTACTGACGGCAAATAAAACAAAATTTACCCACACCATAATAGCAATAAAAATGGCCCGGCGCCTGTGGGTCCAGTAAGACCTGAAATATACAAGCCATCCGGCTCCGACTGTAACAAGTATGACCTCTTTGACATAAATGCTCCAATCCGACATTTGTGCCGAAAGAAACATAGCAAGGGTGTAGAACGTCAATATGGTTAATACTATACGCTCTAAACCCCTGCATGTTTTATCGCTGTGAATCTGTTGATCCCCCAAAGTAGATTACCATTCCTTTCCCGGCAGTTGAATTCTCGTTACCGTACGACCCTCCCGTGAAGCAGCAATGCACATTTATGCAGACCCTGCATACGCCAAACACCTCTCTTCAAATCAGGCAGTCCGGCATCTTTCATTTACCAACATTTTCATTTACCTGGATATTTAACATCTCCTTGAGAACGGGAAGCATTTCCATAAACACGTCAATGATCACCGGGTCAAACTGCGTCCCCCTGCCCTCGGTCATAATCTGCATAATTCTCTCAATAGGGCGGACAGGCGGTTTATAGCATCTCTCTTCGTACAGGGCATCAAACACATCCGCCACGGCCATGATCCGCGCCGAAAGGGGAATCCCCCCGCCAGTCAACCCGGTAGGATATCCCGTACCGTCCCATCTCTCATGGTGGTACATGGCAATGTCCTCCACTATCCGTACATAGTGCTCGTCTTCGATATCGCCGATAATCGTCTTGATGATCTTGCGGCTATATGTAGTATGCAGTTTCATCTCCTCAAACTCTTCGGGAGTCAGCTTACCCGGTTTCTGCAAAATCGCATCCGGCACCTTTATCTTCCCCACATCATGGAGGGGCGCTGCCTTGCATAAATCCTCAATATACTCCTCGGTAAGTTCTTCCGTAAAAAATTGCCGTTTGTATAATTCCTCCGCTATCATTCTCACATAGGTCTGTGTATTTTTCACATGTTTGCCTGTGCTGCCGTCCCTGCTCTCGATCAGGTTCGCCATACCCACAATGACGGAATCCTGGATCATATTCAGCCGCCTGGTATCCTCCGTGATCTTCTCTGCCTGTTCCTGTACCATCCGTTCCAGGTTATGCCGGTATTGGTCCAGTTCAATGGTTTTCGCCACACGGCTTAAAAGAATGTCCGGCACAAAAGGCTTCGCAACAAAGTCCATGGCCCCCATCTGAAAACACTTCACTTCCGTTTCCGCCAGACTATCCGCCGTCAGAAAAATAACCGGAATATTCGCTGTCCGCTCTCTGCCGTGCAGCTTTTCCATAACTTCAAAACCGTCCATTTCGGGCATATTGAGATCCAGCAGTATCAAATCGGGACGGTGATCCTCCAGATATTTCAATGCCGCACTCCCGGAATTACAAGCTGCAATGCGATACTGCGGCGCAAGGAGCTTCTGGGCGCGTATTAAATTGGTCTTGTCGTCATCTACCACTAAAATAACATTTTTCATCAAAAGCCCCCTCTGCTGCAAAGGCTGCCATAGTTTAACCCAAAACAGCGGCATGTACCATCGGCCATCTTATTTCCCCGGCATATACTGATACCCTACACAGCTGCCGCATTTGACCCTTTCGCCGGATCTACAGGGCCAATCCTTATGGTGTAAAAAAGTAACCGTATATTCCTAAATGTTATTTTAAAACAAGATGCAAATAAAATCAATGTATGATATTCTATATTATAACATATTCTATCTTTAAAGTTTGAAGGAGGTATTCCATGAAAATCCTGTTTTACGATACAAAAAGTTATGACAAAGACTCTTTTGATGCCGCATTGGCATCCTTTTCGTCCATGGAGATTGAATATACAAAGTCGGATCTTGAACCCAGGACCGCCGTACTTGCGGAAGGTTTTGACGCAGTGTGCGCTTTCGTCAACTCCGACGTAGGCACACAGACCCTGGAAATTCTGCACCAAAAGGGAATCCGGCTGATCCTGATGCGCTGCGCCGGTTTTAACAATGTAGACCTGGAAACGGCAAAGAAATATGACATGCGCGTCATGCGCGTCCCCGGATACTCTCCTGAGGCAGTGGCAGAACACGCCATGGCTCTTGCACTGGCAAGCAACCGGCGTCTGCACAAGGCCTATAATAAGGTCCGTGAAAATGACTTCAGCTTAAGCGGTTTAATGGGTTTTAATTTCTATCAAAAAACTGCCGGTATCATTGGCACCGGGAAAATCGGAGCAGCCATGTGCCGCATTTGTTACGGTTTCGGCATGAAGGTAATTGCCTATGATGTATATGAAAACGAATCGTTAAAAAAATTTGTCGAATATGTGCCTCTGGATCAACTGCTTTCGGAAAGTGACCTCATTTCCCTTCACTGCCCTTTGATGGATTCCACCTATCATATCATCAACATTGACACGATCAAACAGATGAAGGACGGTGTAATCCTGGTAAATACCTCCCGGGGCGCCCTTGTGAAAACGGATGACTTAATTGAAGGGATCCGCATGCATAAATTTGCCGGTGTAGGCCTGGATGTATACGAGGAAGAGACCGACAATGTTTTCGAGGACCGTTCAGATGAAATCTTAAAGCACTCTACCACGGCCCGTCTGCTTTCTTTCCCAAATGTCATGATCACCTCCCATCAGGGATTTTTCACCAGGGAAGCGTTGCAGGCAATCGCCGAGACCACCCTGCAGAATGCCTTGGACCATGAGACAGGTAAAGACAGCCCTAATGATGTGATATAACGGCACGAAACAATCCCGGCACATGAAATCTTTTATCAATGTGCCGGGACTGCATGATCCTCCAAATCTGCCATGGCAGTTTCCGTATATACCCCAATGCCGTCAATCAGGCAGCAAGTGTGTCTGCATTGCGTTCAGCACACCATTCAATCCAGATGAAATACCGTCTTCAGGTCAACGCTTACAGGACTGTTGTCAGGATTCGTCTCCATAATATCCGCCATAAAATCCCACCACTTTCGATTGATGGCAGTGTCGGCGCCCTTTGCCCAAAGTTCCTCATCCTCAATCTCAATGTAGCCGAACAGTGTCAATGTCTCCTTATCCAGAAAAATAGTGTAATTTTTCCCGCCATGCTCGTGAATCATATCCTGCATCTCAGGCCATAATTCATTGTGCCTTTTTTCGTACTCAGCCTCCTGGCCGGGAAACAACTTCATTTTAAAGCCTTTAACCATGGTTATAACCCTCCTTATACGTTATATCTTTATGTCTCAATTACGGATATATTATACCATGTCTTCAATCGTTTGCAACAGGTACTTACAGTCTGAACCCGCACGTTATAACAGGCTTTATTGCAGAAGCCTTTCACTGCTAAGTCCTTGTTTTCGAAAAGCTCCCGCCTTCCGTCCCTCTCCGGCTTCGGGACAGTCCTTTTGCATCAGCCTGGAATCCCAGGGCAATCCACATCCTTCCATGCCTCCTGGCCGGCACTGCGAGCCAATATCCGGCCATAAGGCTTATCATAGCCGGCATGGACCACCTCTCCACTCACCCTGCCGTCCTCCCGGACGGTAAAATGGTACTGATGGTACCGGCCCTCCCGGTAAGCAAAGTCCTCACCGTTATCCAGGTAATGGTCCCAGCTGCCTTCCCCGGGATAAACCTCCAAAAGTAAAGCATCCAAAGGCTTTTCTCCTACATAGGACTGAGGCTCCATAACCGGAAGGATGGTGCCCGCCTTGACATATATGGGGCAGCAGTCCAGGGGAGCTTCCCGCACAAACCACAAAGGGCCCGTGATCTTTTCCTGTGTCCAATAATCATACCATACGCCCTGGGGCAGATATACCATACGTCTCACCGCCCCCTGCTCCACCACAGGAGCCGCCAATATCCGGCTTCCCAGCATAAACTCGTCATTGCACACCCTGGCTGCCTCCTCCTTCTCATAGTGGAACACCAGGGGGCGCATAATGGGCGCACCCGTTCTCTCCTCCTCATAAAATAAATCATATAGATAGGGGATCCACCGATAACGCAGCTTTACATACTTCCGGTAGATGTCCGTCACCTCTTCACCAAACTGCCAGGGTTCCTGCCTTCTGGTCCCTGCAGCGGAATGGTTTCGGAAAAGGGGGGAGAAGCAGCCTACCTGAACCCATCTTGCCATCAGCTCAGGGGTAGTGTCCGCACCGAATCCCCCTACGTCCGTCCCCACAAAAGGCATACCGGATAAACCCAGGTTACACAGCTGAGGAATTGCCATCTGAAGATGCGCCCACATGCTGGTATTATCCCCCGTCCATGCAGTTGCATATTTCTGGCTTCCGGCATAACATGCCCTGGTGATCACAAAGGGTCTGCGCCCGTCCAGCCTCTTCAACCCTTCATAGGCCGCTTTTGCCATCAGATGCCCGTATACATTGTGCATTTCCAAATGATCCGTTTTCCTGTCTTCGTCCGTAAAGACCACATCTCCGGGCAGGGGGCCGTGAAAACTGGCCGGCTCGTTCATGTCGTTCCAGATCCCCCTCACTCCTTTGTCCAACAGAAATTTCTGTTTTTCTCCCCACCACTTTCTGACGGCAGGATTCCCAAAGTCAGGGAAAGCAGCATCTCCGGGCCACACCGCATTAATGTACACTTCACCCTGGGGTGTTTTGGCAAAATATCCTTCTTCCACACCCTCGTCGTATACCGCGTATCCCTCCTCTTTTTTCACACCGGGGTCATTGATTACCACAGGCTTAAACCCGTCAGCCGAAAGCTTCTGCAAAAAAGCCGCCGGGTCTCCATGATAACGGCCCTCATTCCATGTGAATACTCTGTAATCCTGCATGTAATCTATATCAAAATGAAGTACGTCACAGGGAATGTCATGCTTCCGCATGGAAGATGCCACCTCTTCCATATCCTCCTGGGTCACATACCCCCACCGGGACTGGTGGTAACCAAGAGTCCACTTCTGGGGAAGGGGGCAGGTACCCGTCAGGTAAGTATATCCCCTGAGGACTTCCCCCACGGAATCCCCCGCAATGTAATAATAGTCCAGGTCCCCTCCGTCGGCTCCGAACCAATAATATTCCTCCGATTCCTGTCCCATATTGAAATAACTTTTAAATGTGTTATCGAGAAACAGGCCGTAAACATGCGTATCCGTCAGCGAGATCAAAAAGGGGATGGATTTATACAACGCCTTAAAGCTGTCCACCTGAGGGTCCGGGTTGTCCGTATTCCACATCTCATACTCGTAATGCCGCTTATCCAGGAACCCGGTCTTATCCCCCAAGCCGTAAAAATGCTGAGATGCCTTCTGCTTTTTCAGCACTTCAAACGCATGCTCTTGCCCAGGGCCGGCAGCGGAATGCCCCTCTTCTTCCAGAAGCCTTAAGGTTTCCTCGCTGACCCTCTGAAGAGGCTTCCGTTCCCCTCTGTAGTCCCCGCAGACCTCCGCCCCGTCCCTGTCATAAAAGTCCACAAAAAAACCGTCGCTTACCCTGGCCGAAACCTCTTCCGTATCAATCCATAAACCGTCCGTCCCCAGATCTGTTTTGAGAGATACGGGAACTGCCTTATCGCCCTCTATTGCCTTGGAAGCCGTGCGTTTTCCGTCTTCACTGTAAAACACATTCACAATTTTGGGGGTCAGCACACGGATCTGTGCCTTCTTCCCCTCAAAATCCAGAATGATGTCCTGCCCCTTTACTTCATAGCTTGTGAGTTTTCCGAATTTCATTGATATCCCTCCCTGTAATGTAATTTATGCTTCAGGACGCTTTGGGGGGCACTTACCCTTCCGAAAGGCGGAGGCCGGTTTCCTCTCCAGAAGAATGTCCGCTGCCTTCCGGAAATCCCCGTCCATAACACTATACGTAGCCCTGGACCTTCCGCTCTCCTCCGGCGATATGGCAGTATGGATATAAAGGGTATCCAGTCCTACGCCCTGGGCCCCGGCAATATCCGCTGCCCCGTCGTTTCCTACCATAATGCTCTCGGAAGGCTCCAGCCTGTATCGCTCCAGCAGCTTGCGGAAGAACAGCGGCGACGGCTTTTTACATCCCTGCTCCGAGGACAGGAAAATACCGTCAAAGAACCGGGTGAGTCCCAACATTTCTATCTCCGGCCGGGTGAAATCCGCCTGGGCATTTGATAACAGATACACTCTCCTGCCCCGGTTCCTCAGCTCACCCAGTAGCTCTTCCACACCGTCATAAGCACGTAAAAACCGCCTGGACAGGGCGCGGAAGGTGATTGCTGTCATTCTTGCCTGGGAAGCGTCGCAGAAAGCCTTTTTCTCATGGTACAGCATGGCAAATACTTTCGTCAAGTTGGGTTCCCCGTCCTCCCCGCCCAGCCGCTCCTTTTCCTCAAGCTCCAGCCTGCGGAAAGCCTGCTGCAGTTCCCCGGGGTTATAATCCGCGCCCATGGCCCCATAGATTTCACTCATCTTCTGCCATAGACGCAGATCATCCTCGTCCGTGCGGATATCAGCCAATGTGCCATAAAAATCAAAAATATAGTTCCGATACATGGTATTCTCTCTTCCTTGGGCTCTCTGCCCCTCCAAAACACTTTGCCGCAATACAGTACGTCAAACGCCTCCGTCTTCCTTTAACGCATCATATACCCGGAGAATTTCACCCACGCTCCAGGCCTGGGCGAAACAACCTTTAGAAGAGACAGGGTTTCCGCCGTCATAAATCTCAGGGAGCTGCCCCACACATCCCTCCCCCAGGGCGGCCTTCATATACTCCAGCTGCTCCTTCACATGCCCCCTGGCTTCCTCCGAATATCCGTGTACCTTCAGGTACGCAAGATAATACCCGCCCAGGGGGAATACCCACACAGTGCCCTGGTGGTATGCAAGGTCCCTGTCCAGCTGACTGCCTCCGTAAAAAGGTTGAAACTCTTCATCTGCCGGATCCAGCGTCCTCAGGCCATAGGGGGTATACAGCTTCCGAAACACCACATCCACCACCTGCTTCTCTTTTTCCGGTGGAAGCACGGAAAACGGCAGCGACACCGCCCATATTTGATTACAACGGATCTGTGTATCGGCTCCGGTTCCTGACAACACATCTTTCAGGCAGCCTGCCTCCCCGTTCCAGAATTTCCCAAAGCTTTCCTTCACCTGCATTGCCAGAGCACCGTAATCCTCCGCCCTCTCCGGGCAAAAATGTCCCAGCTCCTCCATAATGCACAGGGCATTATACCAATAAGCATTGATTTCCACCGGCTTTCCGTGCCTGGGTGTGGGCAGGATCTCCCCCACCCTGACATCCATCCAGGTCACCTGGTCGTAGTCCCGCCCTGCCATAATCAATCCGTCCGTATCCATTTTGATGCCAAAGTCCGTGCCCTTCCTGTACCATTCAATGATATCGGCCATGGTATCATACATGCTTTTTACAAAGACGGAATCCTTTGTCTTGCGGTAATATTCATAGACGGACAAAATAAACAGCAGCGCCGCGTCCACCGTATTATACCCCGGGTTCTCCTCCCCTTCCGGGAAGAGATTGGGCATCAGGCCCTTTTTACAGTATGCCCGGAAAGTCTGGAGGATGCTTTTTGCCGTTTCATACTGTCGGGTTGCCAGACAGCACCCGTTGACAGCGATCATGGTATCCCGGCCCCAGTCCTCGAAAAAAGGGAACCCGGCCAGAATGGTCTGTTTCGCCGTGGATGCGCGGTATGAAATGAACTGGTGGGCATTTACCGCCAGAGTTTTCGCCGCCTCATCCTCAAACCCCGCCTGCTGTGCCAGCTTTTCCCTGTGGCGCCTGATATCCCCACACAGTTCTTCCACAGAGGGAAGCTCCGGCGTCATCCCATACACAAGGTTCAATATACCCTTTTCCCCGGCAGGCACGGTAAAAGTCACGCTGTGGTTCACCAGCGTAGAACCTGTTTCCCTCCTCCCGTCACAGGCATCATAGGCATAATACAAATGATCATGGAAAACCGGCGACAATTCACGAAAACATCCGTTGGTCTCACAATACAGCCTTTTGCCTTCGGAAAAGATGCTCTGCCCTTCCACTACAAATTGCTGCGTTCTCTCCAGAAGGGTTCCCTTTGGCACAAACTGAAGATGGGGCAGCACTTCCAGCACCACATCTTCCCGGGCGCCATTTCTGATCTCATAGGAGACCCCCACTCCGTTCCCGCCCTGCATCAGTGCAGCGGTCTTCCTGATTTCCACGCCCTTTACCAGGTAGCTCCACACAGGATAATCCTCAAAAGAAAATTCCGCCTGGTAGAGATACCCCTCTTCCCTCCTGGCTGTTTCCGTCCCACAGGGATCCCCGGCACCGGATCCTTTGCCGCCTATGGCCTCTTTGTCCCCTTCCCCATTGTGCGGTTTATAATCCTGGCTGGAAATATGGATCTTGCCGGACGTAAATGCCAATGTCTCCTCCAGCCTGTGAATCATATTATATCGGTGATTAGGAGATTTTACACACGCCATCAGCAGAGCGTGATCGTTTCTGCTGCAGGAGCCGATGGCAGTGAGGGAAGAAAATCCCCCCAGGCCATTGGTCATGAGATAACAGTTTTCCTCTCCTCTTTCGAATGTTTTCCAATCCTGCTTTCCATATATAAATTTCATATCAAACCTCATTTCTGCGCTGCCCAAAAGGGTGGGGCAGCGCCCAGACACAAATCACCGTGTAAAATTAGATTGCTCAAGCCTTTACCCGCGCCTCTTTATCATGATCCCTTTCCTGTCCGTCCAAACGGAAACTGATTTTAGTAAGTCCGTATATTTTGTCCGTCACTTCCTGCGACAGCATGCTCTTCTCCATCCGCCACACCCAGTTCCCCCCCAATGTGGAAGGTTTATTAATCCTTGCATCCTGATCCAGCCCTAAATAATCCTGCAGAGGGATGATACAGGTGTCCGCCGTGCTCATCATGGCCAAACGGACGAAATCCCAATACTTCTCCTCCTCCGGCGTATCCCCGTTATCCAGATATTCCTCCGCAAATGCCCTGCTTTCGTCGTCTAATCCACGGTACCATTGCACCAGAGTCTCGTTGTCATGGGTTCCCGTATATACCACACAGTTTTTATCATAGCAGTGAGGCAGATAACCTGTTTCCTCACCGGGGTCAAAAGCAAACTCCAGCACCTTCATGCCGGGATATCCGCTGTCCTCCAGAAGCTTATGTACGGAAGGCGTCTGCAGTCCTAGGTCTTCGGCAATGATGTCCTTCGGGCCAAGCCTGCCCTGGAGCGTTGTAAACAATTCCATGCCGGGTCCTTTTTCCCAATGGCCGTTCTCCGCCGTCTCCTCCCCCCAGGGGATACTGTAATATTCGTCAAATCCCCTGAAATGGTCGATACGCATTATATCATACAGGCGGAAACAATGCTCCAACCGACGGCACCACCATTGATAGCCGGTCTGCCTGTGGTATTCCCACCGATACAGAGGATTCCCCCAAAGCTGCCCCGTGGCGGAAAAGGCATCCGGAGGGCATCCCGCCACAGCCACAGGCTGATATTCGGAATCAAACTGGAACATTTCCGGGTTGGCCCACGCATCTGCGGAGTCAAAGGCCACATATATGGGCATATCCCCTATGATCCTGATTCCCTGTTGGTTGGCATAATCTTTCAGCTTACACCACTGTTCCTGAAACTTGAACTGAATATATTTAAAAAATTCAATCTCAAAATAGCATTCTCTTCTGTAGTAATCCAGCGCAAATCCCCAACGCTTTCGGATGTCTTCCGCCCATTGGCTCCATGCGGCGCCGTCAAAGCATTGCTTCACTGCCATAAAAAGCGCATAATCCTCCAGCCAGCAGGCATTTTCCTGCACAAAACGGTTGAACTCGGGATTCTGGGAAATGTCACTGCGCTCGTAGGCAAGACGGAGCAATGTAAACCGCTGCAGGTACATTTTCTCATAATCTACCGCAAAGGAAGCCTCCCCAAAATCACATGCGTCACATTCCTCCTCCGTCAACACTCCCTCCCCAATCAATGCTTCCAAATCGATCAGGTAGGGATTTCCCGCAAAAGAGGAAAACGACTGATAGGGGGAATCGCCATAGCTGGTGGGGGAGAGCGGCAGGATCTGCCAATAAGTCTGCCCTGCCTCCTTCAGCCAGTCAATAAATTCATATGCCTCCCTGGAAAAGCAGCCAATGCCATACTTAGACGGCAGACTGGTCACCGGGAGCAAAACGCCACTCGCTCTATTCATATACACCTAACCTCCAATTTTGCAGCCTGGCAGACCGCCTTTCCTGCTTTCAACCCTGCCGCCGGAGCAGCATCCCGCTGTGAGCCTCCACCAGAATACTCTTTTCTTTTTCTGCCACTGCCCTGTGGCAGTCCGCCTCCCTGCCGTCTGCAAGGATCACCCAGGTTCCTTGGGGAAGCTCTATGGCGCAGTTGTCAGAATCGGTATTGTAAATGAGAAACAGATCGTCCCCAACTTTGCTGCCGGAAGGCCTGTTATCTACCTGAAAAGAGACCACGCCATCCCTGTGGATCCGTCTGTCCGTAATGCGTCCTGCCGCCAGGGAAGACTTGTCGCACAGGCCCGGCAGCTTTTTCCTGAGGCGGATCAGCCCCCTGTAGTAATCTACCAATTCTTTATATTCCACCGTCCGATCCCAGTGAAGCATATTGACTTCCGGCGAAGAACAATAGCTGTTCCCCTCGCCGGCCTTGGTCCGCGCAAATTCCTCCCCTGCCTGCAGGAAAATCCTTCCCTGGCAGGTAAAATAGATAAAGGCAGCCAGTTTATTGGCTGTGAGCACATCCTCATAACGCTCCGTGAATTCCTGCTCTGCATGCATGGTCATCACCAACTTATCCCACAAGGTAAAATTATCATGAGCCGACACATAATTAATGATCTGGGCACAGCTTTTCGGCTCAAAGTCCGCACCGCCGTCCCGCCAGCCTGTGACGGCGTGGAGAAGCAGGGATTCCAACCCCCTTCCCCCGTTGACGATACCCGGTTCTTCCTCATAAAAGACATGCCCTTTTATCAGATCCCTGGTATCGTCACAGAAAATGCCCACACCATCGTCCAAATAGGCTATATTACTCTTTAATGCCGCTGTCTTACCTATCTCCATAGGCGAGTAATCCGCCCTCCAGGGTTCCCCGTACAAAAGCTTTTCGCCTTTCCCGAATTCCTCGTCTAATTCAGACCGGATGCGGTTCATCAGATCCACAGTCAACAGTCCCATCAAGTCAAAGCGAAATCCGTCCAGGTGATATTCCCTGGCCCAGTACATCACCGAATCCGCAATATAGTTATCTACCATTGCCCTTCCTGCGGCAATGTCATTTCCGCAGGCGGATCCGTTGGACAAGCTGCCGTCTTCCTGATGTCTGTAATAGTACCCCGGAACCATCCTCTGAAACCATGAATCTTTCCGGTAGGTGTGGTTATACACCACATCCATGACCACCCTGATGCCGTTTTCATGGAATGCCTGTATCATCTCCTTGCACTCCCTGATCCTCACTGTCCCGTCCTCCACGTCAGTGGCATAAGACCCTTCCGGCACATTAAAGTTCAGCGGGTCATAACCCCAGTTATACTGCCCTTCATCGCCTGCCTCATCCACGGAACCGTAATCGAAAAAAGGGAGAAGATGGACATGGGTGATTCCAAGGCTTTTCAGGTACTCCATGCAGGTAGGATAACTGCCGTTTGTCCCTTTTACCGTAAAAGCTTTATACTTTCCGCGATATTCCCCGGGCACGCCGCTCTGCACATCATAAGAAAAATCCTTAATATGCAGTTCGTATATGATCTGCTCCTCCTGCAATTCGGGCGCGGTATCCGATTCAAACCCCGGCGGGTCTGTCAACCCAAGGTCCACAACTATGCTCCTGCTCCCGTTGCAACCGCAGTCCACGGCGTATGGATCCGCAGTACTGTTCTCTTTGCCGCCAACCCTCACAAGGTAATCATAGTACACACCATGCATATTCTCCTGAAATGCAATCTCCCATACGCCCTTTTCCCCCGGCAGCAGCTCTTCTTCCCGCCACGCTTCCGAATCGTTATCCCTGTAAAGGCGCAGCTTTATTTTCTGTGCAAGGGGACTCCACACTTTAAAAACGGTCTTCCCCCCCTTGCAAACCGCTCCCAGGTCTTTGCCGTCATATCGGAATTTCTCCTCAAATTCCCTGCCGGCGAAGTCAGCATCCGAAAAAGTAATTTTACCCTTCAATTTCCCACTCCTCTTATATACTCGTCATCCTGCATTTCTGTCCACCACATTGGCTTCTCCGGTATTGTGTTTCCTCATTTCAAAGAGCTGCCGCAAAATCAGGTATACACATTCTGCAGCAGCTCCTATTTTGTCATTCAGCCTTACTGCATGACAGCTTTTTATCCCTTTACAGCTCCCGATACTCCTTCCACGTAACACTTCTGTGTCAGCAGGAAAAGGATCGCTATGGGAATGGAGATCATCACACATCCCGCATAGAACTGCGTATAATAATATTCCACAAATTCCTGTTCCAGCATGGTCCACAAGCCGATGGCAATGGTATAATACTGGGAATCATTGCCCATAATCACCTTGGCAAAAATGTAATCTACCCAAGGCCCCATAAATGCCGTGATCAACGTATACGTAATAATCGGCTTTGACAGGGGGATCGTAATGCGGATAAAGGTATCCCACTTTGTCGCCCCGTCAATATAAGCAGCCTCGTCTATGGACTTGGGGATCGTGTCAAAAAATCCCTTTGCCATGTAGAATCCCAGTCCCGCGCCGCCGGAGTAGACCAATACCAGCGCTATCTGCTTCAAAACACCGGTCTCCAACAATCCAAGCCCCTTCAGAATATAGTAAACAGCGATCATGGACATAAACCCCGGGAACATGCCAAGGATCAGCGCAATATTCATGAATTTCTTACGCATCTTAAAGCGCAGGCGGCTCATAACATAGGAGACACACAGCACAAAGAATGCGGAAAGGGCCGTGCTGAAAATGGCAATTACCAATGTGTTGGTGAACCATCTGGTAAAGTTGATATTGTTGTTCCCATGGAACAGATTGATATAATTGTCCAGAGTAAAGCCTCTGGGCCAGATATAACTCTTATAAGACCCGCTTTCCGCCCTGAAAGAAGTCAGTATCACATAGAAAATCGGCAGTATCCAGATAACGCTGAGCACCGCCAATAATATATGGCAGGCCGTATTTACGATAAATCTCCTCATCTTCATTATTGGAACGCCCCCTCATCTTTATATGCGCCTGTTCGACGATACGTGATCAGCGACAGGGTTGCCAGAATGATAAACACCAGGATACCGATTACGGCCCCTAAATTGTAATCCTTCTGGGTGATGGTCAACCGGTAGAGCCATGTTACCAGCAGGTCCGTCTTGCCCGCGTAATAGTAATCCATGGAATCAGGGCCGCCGCCCGACAACAGGAAGATTACGTTAAAGTTATTGATATTTCCCGTAAATGCCGTAATCAGGTTGGGCGTCATGACAAAAAGCATATAAGGAAGCGTGATCTTCCGGAAGATCGTAGCCGCGCTGGCCCCATCGATCTTCGCCGCCTCATAAAGCTCCGCAGGGATATTCTGCAGGATACCTGTGGTGGACAGCATAGTGAAAGGCACACCGATCCAGATATTGATACAGATGATGGTGATCTTGGCGTACAGCGCATTGGTGAAAAACGGAATGGACTCCGTTGCCCCGATAATGCCAAGCTGCCTCAAAACTACGTTTACAGGGCCGTTTGCATTGAAGATGGTCCTCATACTCAGCAGCGTCACAAACTGGGGAACCGCCACCGACAGCACAAACATGAATCTCCAAAAACCCTTCGCCCTGGTCCCCTTACGGTTGATCAGGAGCGCCAGCAGCATACCAAGGATAAAGCAGCTGACGGTGGCAAACACCGCCCAGATCAGGGTCCAGGACAGCACCGGCCAGAAAGTGCCGGCCAGCTTGCTCCCTTGGGAAAACATGGCCTTGAAATTATCCAGTCCCACCCAGTCGAACAGATTTCCCGGCGGCTGGTGCTCGTGGTCATAGCTGGTAAACGCGATCAGAATCATGAAAATCAGCGGCACTATGGTGAAGCAGACAATGCCGATGATAGGGAAGGCAAGCAGGAACCCATGCAGGTTCTCTTCCTTCAATGACCGGATGTCATCCCTGAATGTGGGAATATGCTTCCCCTTCTCCTTACGCACCTGTGTGCAGAATGCACTCTTACCGGACATACAACCCACAAATACAACAGCCACCGTCATCACCAGAGTGATCACGCCGTAAAGCAGGCAGAGCATAGAGTCGTCGCCCGCGGAATACTCATAAATTCCCAGGGCTGCATTGTACACTTCGCCCTGTTGTGCAGTGCCCAGGGTGATAAAATCACCCAGGGCGCCGATACCAAATGTAATCAGGTAAATGATATAAGCTATTTCCAGCGCGAGGAAAATAAGTCCTCTGCCGATCTGACGATTCATAAGATTTCCAAGGCCAAAGACAAAGAAGGAAGCCTTGGTGATCGTATTTCCTTTTTTAAATGCCTGTGATATATTGGCATCACTTGGCCTGTCATAGACAGGCTGGGCCTTTTTCTTCTTATTTCCCATAGAAACCCCCTACACAACTGCTATTTGGTCATTGCTTCCACAAAAGTATCCAGTTTCTGCTGCACGTTATCCTTGGTGATCTCGCCGCTGCGGATCTCTGTGGGGATGGTGTTGGCATAAGTCCAGTATCTCGCGCTGAATGTGGAGTTGGTAGGCTGTGCCACACTTGCCTCATTGGATTCCTTGATTACGATTGCTGCCAGAGGATCTGCCTTAACAGCCTCGCTTTCGCTTGCATTCATGTTCGCGGGGATCTGTGCGGATAATTCATAACGCAGAACCTGATTCTCCTCATTTCCAAGGAAGGTTGCAAACTGCACCGCTGCCGCCATGTTCTGGGACTTCGCGTTTACGCCGATACACTTGGAACCATAGAAACCCAGCAGCTGGGTATCTTTGCCGTTAAGATTAAAGGTGGGGATCACTGCCATGCCCAGGTCGTCACCCAGGATTCCCTTGTACAGATCATAGTTCCAGGAGCCGTCAAACCATGCCCCGATCCTGTGGTCCCCTGCAAGCTCGGAAACGGAGATCTCGCCGTCGTAAGCACATTTCGGGTTGTTGATCAGGTCGATCAGGTAATTGGTAACAGCCACACCTGTCTCATTGTTCCAGTCCACACCTGCATTCAGGTCATTTCCGTCGGGACCGAATACGCTCAGGCCTGCACCGTAATAATAAGCGCCCAGTTTCCATCCGCCTGCGGATTCAAAGTAGAAGTTATACACATTGTCAGCCGTTTCCTTCCCCATGATCTTCTCCAGTGAAACGATGTCTGACTCATCCAGGATGGTCTTGTCATAAAACATAAAGAAAGTATTATGTGTAAAAGGGATACCATAGACCGCATCGTCCACCGTCACGGTTGCGATTACGGATTCCGAATTGGTTTCCTTTACCATTGTCTCCGCATCACCGCCCAGTCTGGCAATGGCTCCGGCCTCCACCAGGGAGGGAAGCTGGTCGTTTGCAAACATGAATACGTCTGCAGCTGCTCCCACATCCTTCAGAATGCTTTCCGCACATTTATCCTCGCCCACGATCTCCGTGGTCCATGTAATGTTATACTCGGGATGTGCCGCCGCAAAGGCCTCCTGCTGCTGTGCCATTATGCCGGTATCCACCTGATTCTGGGGGCAATACACTTTCAGGGAAACATCTGTAGTGCCCCCCCCATTTGCCGCTCCGCCGTTTCCGGATGTACCGCTCCCGGATGTACCTGAATCTCCGCACCCAGTCATAGCGGCAGCCATCATAGTCGCCGTCAATAATGCAGCCAATAGTTTCTTTTTCATTTGATTACCTCCTTACAAGTTTTGTTAAGTTTCGTTGTGAGACTATATTAGCACAAAGCCTTTGCAATATCAATTTGATTTTTATGCACTTTTTCCTGTAAATGTCGTTTTTCCAAGCATAATTGTGCATTTTGTATATCGTTTCGAAAATTTGTCGAAACAGTTTCGCGAAACTTTTTCGAATTATTTTCGTTTTTTTCTGTGCTCTCTCCATAAAAACAATTTTATTTTCTCCGGTTTTCGACTATTTTATTTATACATTTAAAGTGAACCTCCTGTTTTATACGCAATTTCGGCATAAAATTAAGTTCCGGGCCGCAAAACACAGTGTTTTTCCCAATTAAAATGCCAACGGCAAAGTTTCGCTGCCATTCTTGTTTTCCCAAATTTATCCTGCTATAATTAGCTCAGGTAAAATAATAGTTTTCGTAATTTTTAACAAAAATTTAAGGAGTCGGGCCATGGCCACTATCAACGATATTGCAGCAAAACTGGGTATATCCAAAAGCACTGTCTCCAAGGGTTTGAACAACGCCGAAGACGTAAGCGCCGAAACACGGAAAAAGATCCTTGAAACGGCGGTGGAATTAGGTTATATCAACAAACGCCAGCAGAAGAAGGCAAAAAAGCTATGTATCCTGATCGAAAATATGGATTACGACACTCCCAACCAATTCGGCCATGATATTGTATTGGGTTTCAAACAAATGGCGGAACCGGAAGGTTGGACGGTAGATATTATCCCCATCAATATAGACTTCCAGAAGATGACGCCTTACGACATTTTTATGATGCAGGGAGGGTACCATGCTTCTTTCATTCTCGGCATGTCCCTTCTGGACCCCTGGATGCAGGAGTTTCCTTCTTCCACCATCCCCACGGTACTCTATGACAATTACGTCAAAGACAACCCAAACATTGCCTCCGTAGGCTGCGACAGCCAGGAAGGTTTTGAGCTTGCCATCAAGCATCTCATGAAACTCGGGCATAAAAAAATAGGACTGATATCAGGCCCGTTGGATTCTTTCATCCTGAAGGCAAGATACCACGCCTATATCAACGCATTGGAAAAATACGGCCTGGAAATCAACGAAGACTACATCGGCCTGGGATACTATGTGGCGGAATCCACGAGAAAGTATATCCCGAAACTGATACAGGAGGGCGTCACGGCCATCCTCTTCTCCCATGATGTGCGGGCCATCTCCGCCATCACGGAATGCAGGGACAGGGGCCTTCGGATTCCCGAAGACCTCAGCATCATAGGCTTTGACGACCTGCCCATGACCTCTTACATAACCCCTCCCCTGACCACCATCCGGCAAGACCGTGCTGCCTTGGGGAAGTGCGGCTTTTATGCCCTGTCCTGCCTACTTAACCATGTCGCCATAGGTTCCATCCTGCTGCGGGCCACACTGATCGTCAGAGGCTCCACAGGGCCTGCTCCCGGGACTTCGGCGGGACCTCTGTCTTCCGGGCAGATACCCCGGCCATAATGGCCTCCCCTGCGCGTGTTTGAAAAGCCACTCACGCCACTATATTATTCAGCCACACGCCTTTCTTCACCAGGATAAAACCTATCACACACTTGATAATATCCAGCAGCTGGCAGCTTAAGTACAGCGGCACTATAGGAAGTCCCGTATATCGGCTCAGTATGTATGCCACTGGAAGGCTGACGCACCACAGGAACACACTGTCAAACAGGAAGGTTACAATCGTCTTGCCGCCGGAGCGCAGAGTGAAATAGGAAGCATGCATGAACGCGGCAAGAGGCATACATGCCGCCGCTACCCGAAGGAGGGATGCCGCCAAAGCTTTCACGGCATCCGTAGTGTGATATATCCGGGGAAACAGCGGAGCAATCAGAATCAGCACCCCTCCGATCACCACACAGGAGAATACGGAAAAAGCGATCAGCTTGGCATCCGTATCTTTTGCCTCTTCCATCTCCCCTGCCCCCAGGAGCTGTCCTACGATAATGGATATGGCGCCTCCCATAGCCATATAGATCACGCTGAACAGATTGGTAATGGTGGTGGAGATGTTCAGCGCCGCCACCGCATCCAGTCCCCGCATGGAATAACACTGGGTCAGGGAGGCCATGCCGGCTGCCCACAAAATCTCATTGATCATCAGGGGAAGGCCCTTCTTGAAAATATTGCCCGTCAGCTGGCCCGGTATCTTAAACTCCCTGTAAGCTCCCAGGATGAAGGGCATCCGCTCCTTATGCCTGTGGGTCCAGGCCACCACGATGGCTGCCTGGACGTACCTTGACACCACCGTGGCAATGGCAGCGCCTACTACGCCCAATTGGGGCAGTCCGCACTTTCCGAAAATCAGCAGATAATTCAGCGCCAGGTTCACACAAACTGCGGCCACCCCTGCCGCCATCGGCACTTTCGTCTCGCCGCACTCCCGCAGGGTACTGGTATAGATCTGCTCCACACCAAAGGGCAGCAATCCGAACAGCATCACCAGCAAATATTCCTTTCCGTACCCCAGGGTGGCCTGAAGAGCCGCGTCATTCCCCTCACCGTGGAGGTAAAGTAGGATCAGCTGCTCCCCGCCGGCCAGAAACAGGAGAATTCCCACCAGCACGATGAAGGCACAGGCATATATCTTAAAGCGAAATGTGTGGCGGACCCCTTTATGGTCCTTACAGCCGTAAAACTGTGCGCCAAAAATGCCCACCCCCGAGATTGCCCCGAAGATAGCCAGATTAAAAACCAGCATCAACTGATTGACAATGGCAATGCCGGACATCTGCTCCGTACCTACCCGTCCTACCATAATATTGTCTAGCAGTCCCACAAAATTCGTAATGCCGTTCTGTATCATCATGGGCACCGCCACCCCCAGAACCATCTTGTAGAATGCCTTATCTCCAAACAGCTTCTTCCGAATACTCATAATAACCGTTTTCTCCTTCCCGCCATGGCAACGGCCCAGCCTCAAATACATTGCAGTTGGGCACAATGCCACTATTCTACACCACGGAGTTCCACTTTGTCCATGTATTTTCCTGCCAAAGCCGCCATTTCTTCCATTTCTTTCCTGGAAAACGCTTCCATAATCCCGTTTCCGGCGCTTCTATCCGCCCCTGGCGTCCTCTCCGTTTCCTGATGGCTTCCCGCCTCCCCTGGAATTCTCTCCTCTTCCTGAAAGCTTCCCTCTGCTCCTGGAATTCTCTCCTCTTCCTGAAAGCTTCCCTTCACTCCTGGCATCCTCTCCGTTTCCCGGGCACTTCTTTCTTCTTTCAGAAACCTTTTTCTCATCCCCAGGACATCCCCGCCGTCCCTGTAGGCTTGTAAATAATACGCGGCGCTGCCCTGCAGCAATTTCCCGATCTCCTCAAACTCTTCCACCGAATGGATCCCCCTCACTGCCGTAGTACGGAATTCATAAGAAATACCGCCTGTCTGCAGCAGCCGGATGCTCTCCCGGATCTTCCCCACATCAAATCCCGGGCAGCCGGTTGCCCTGCCGTAATTCTCCGGCGAAGCCTTAACATCCATTGCCACATAATCCAGTATCCCCTCCTGCAGAAATTGCCCCAACAGTTCAGGTCTGTAGCCGTTAGTGTCAAGTTTTACCAGGAGGCCAAGCTCCCTGCACTGGAGGATAAATCTTTTCAACCCCGGATCCAAAGTTGGTTCCCCACCGGTAATGCAGACCCCTTCCAGGACATTCCTCCGTTTCTTCAGATGGGCCAGTACTTCCTCTTCGGAAAGAAGTGGCTGCCCTTCCGGCTCCAGGACCAGGGAGCCGTTCTGGCAAAAAGGGCAACGAAAATTACAGCCACCCGTAAAAACGGTGGCTGCAACATGTCCCGGATAATCCAATAATGTAGTTTTTTGAAAGCCGTGAATCTTCATCTCTTCTCCCGCAATCCCGGAGTGCGTTTGGAAGACCGGCCGCACAGGGATCTGACGCCTTAGCCACGAACTACAGGCTTACTCAGGGAAGCCTTCCGTACAGCTTTGTCATATCCCTCATCCGATCCGCCAGTTCCTTCGTAAAGCTGCCTTTCTCCATACGCCACTGCCAGTTTCCTCCCAGGGTGGAGGGAGTATTGATACGCGCTTCCGAACCCAACCCCAGATAATCCTGCATGGGGATCACCGCCAGATCCGCCACACTGGCAAAGGCGGCGCGTATAAATTCCCACTGCAGCTCCTCTTCCTTACATTCTGTAAGATTCAGGTAGCGGTCGCAATATACCTTATCCGGCATCGCCAGCTCCCTGTACCAGCCAAGCACCGTATCGTTGTCATGGGTGCCTGTGTATACCACGCAATTATGCCCGTAATTATGGGGGAGGTAATCGCTCTCCTCCCTGGAGTCAAAGGCAAACTGCAATACTTTCATTCCCGGATAGCCGGATCTCTTTACCAGCTTTATTACGGAAGGAGTGAGAAACCCCAAATCCTCCGCAATCACTTCCTTCTCCCCCAGTTCTTTCTTCATGGCGGCAAACAGCGCATATCCCGGCCCCGGTTTCCAGGTTCCGTTCTCGGCGGTCTTGTTCCCTGCCGGGATGGAATAATACTCGTCAAATGCCCGGAAATGGTCGATCCGCACCACGTCATACAGGCGGTAACAGAAATCCAGCCGCCTTATCCACCACTCAAACCCGGTTTTCTTATGATATTTCCAATTATATAAAGGATTCCCCCAGAGCTGCCCTGTAGCCGAAAAAGAATCCGGAGGACATCCCGCCACAGCAACCGGCCTGCATTCCCTATCGAATTGGAACAGCTCGGGATTCGCCCATGCATCGGAACTGTCAAAGGCCACGTAGATGGGAATATCCCCGATCACCTGGATCCCCTTCTTGTTGGCATAGGCCTTCAGCTTTTTCCATTGAACCTGGAACAGGTACTGCTGGAACTGATAAAATTCCTTTTCCTCCGCAAACCTTTCATTATACTTTTGGATCGCTTCGGGTTCCCTGGTCCTGATATCCTCATCCCACTCAATCCAGCTGGCGCCGTCAAAGGAATCTTTCACGGCCATATAGAGGGAATAGTCCTCCAGCCAACAGGCGCTCTCTTTGCGGAATTTGCGGAACCCCTTGTCTTCCCCGATATGGCTGTTCTTCCAGGCTGTCCTGAGGAGCTTGAAACGGTTGTGATAGATTTTGGCATAATCTATGGATTCCAAATCCTCACCGAAATCATAGCCGTCACATTCCTCTTTGGCAATCCACCCCCTGGCAATCAAGTCTTCGGGGTCTATGAAGTAAGGATTTCCCGCAAAAGTGGAAAAAGACTGATAGGGAGAATCCCCGTAGCTGGTAGGCCCCAGCGGCAGGATCTGCCAGCAGGACTGCCCCGCCTCCTTTAATAAGTCTATAAAATGATATGCTTCTTTTGAAAAGCATCCAATCCCATATTCCGACGGCAGACTTGCCACCGGCATCAGAACACCGCTTCTTCTCATAGTGAAACCCCATTTCCTGACTATGGCAATTTAAATAAAACACCCGGGCCAATTACAATTTCCAGATATCCCGGTTATATTCCGCGATGGTACGGTCCGATGAAAAGAATCCTGCCTTGGCAATGTTCACCAGCATTTTTTTCTTCCATGCGGTACGGTCCTCATAATCCGCAAATGCCTGGTCCTTTACTTTCACGTAGTCTTCCAGGTCTAACAGCGTCATAAACCAGTCTTTATTCAGCAGTTCTTTATGGAGCCGCTCCAGGTTTTCCCTGTGTCCTGCCGCCATTGCCTTGGGCCCTATAATAAAGTCCACCGCTTCCCGGATCAAGGGACTCTTTTCATAATAATCCTTTGATACATAATCCGCCTTGGCATAATGGGCAATTATGGTGTCGCTCTTTTCCCCGAAGATATAAATGTTATCATCTCCTACCAGCTCATGGATCTCAACGTTTGCGCCGTCGCTGGTGCCAAGGGTGACCGCACCGTTGAGCATGAATTTCATGTTGCCCGTTCCGGAAGCCTCCTTGGATGCCAGGGAGATCTGCTCCGAAATATCACAGGCCGGGATCAGCTTCTCCGCGTAACTTACATTGTAATTCTCCACCATTACCACCTTCATGTAAGGACTGACCTCAGGATCCTTGTTCACGATCTCGGAAAGCACCAGGATCAGGTGGATGATATCCTGCGCAATGACATAGGCAGGCGCCGCCTTTGCCCCAAAGATAAAGGTCATGGGGCGCAGGGGTTTCTTCCCGGCCTTGATTTCCAGGTACTTATGGATAATGTATAACGCGTTCATCTGCTGGCGCTTATATTCATGCAGACGCTTTACCTGGATGTCAAAGACGGAATTACCGTCCACATCAATGCCTTCCTTCTCTTTCAGCCAGGAAGCCAGAGCCGCTTTCTTCTGCTGCTTGATTCTGTCTATGGCATCCAGGACAGCCATGTCATCCTTCTTGGCCAACAGTTTCTCCAGTTCCCCCGCATCCTTCTTAAATCCGTCCCCGATGGTTTCCGTCAGAAACTCTGCCAGCTCCCTGTTACAGGACAGCAGCCAGCGGCGGAAGGTAATGCCGTTAGTCTTGTTGTTGAATTTCTCCGGATATATCTTATAAAAGTGGTTCAGCTCTGACTCTTTCAAAATATCCGTGTGTATGGCCGCCACTCCGTTTACGCTGTAACCGTAATGGATATCGATGTGGGCCATGTGCACCTTTTTCCCGCTGTCAATAATCTGTACCCTGGGGTCCTCATACTTCTTTGCAACCCGTGCGCTCAGCTCTTTTATAATGGGGACAAGCTGGGGCACTACTCTCTCTATATACTCCAGGGGCCATTTCTCCAATGCCTCCGCCAAAATGGTATGGTTGGTATAGGCACAGGTCCTGCTCACTGTCTGAACCGCATCCTCTATGGTAAAGCCTTCCTCCCAGGTCAGGATGCGGATCAGCTCGGGAATTACCAGCGTAGGATGGGTATCATTGATCTGGATCGCCACATGCTCATCCATGCGGTGCAGGTCGCATCCCTTTTCCTTTAACTCCTTGACAATCAGCTGCGCACCGTTGCTGACCATAAAGTACTCCTGATAAATGCGAAGGAGGTTCCCCGCCTCGTCAGAATCGTCAGGATATAAGAACAGGGTCAGATTCTTTTCGATGGCTTCCTTGTCAAAGTCAATGCCTTCTTTCACCAGGCTCCCATCCACCGTATCCACGTCAAACAAATGCAGTTTATTGCAGCCGTTCTCATAACCCACTACGTCAATATCATAAAGTATGGAAGTCACCTTACGGCTGCCGAAAGAAACAGTAAATGTAGTATCCGTTTTATTCAGCCATGAATGCTCCTCTATCCAGTCATTCTTCTCCGCCTGCTGCAGCCTGTCGCGGAATACCTGCTTAAACAGGCCGTAATGGTAGTTCAGGCCGATGCCGTCGCCGGGCAGTCCCAGGGTGGCGATGGAATCCAGGAAACAGGCTGCCAGACGCCCCAGTCCGCCGTTCCCCAGGGAAGGCTCCGGCTCTGCCTCCTCAATATCGGACAGCTTTCTGCCATACTTGGCCAGCGCCGCTTCCATCTCGTCGTATAGCTTCAGGTTGATCAGATTATTGGACAAAAGCTTGCCGATAAGGAATTCCATGGAGATATAATATACTTTCTTGCTGCCGGAAATAGCAGGCTTTTTAGCCATTTCTTCTTTTGTCAGCTGCAGAACGCAGTTGTACAGCTGACTGTCGCTGCAGTCCTTAATGCTCTTCTTATAAAGTGTTTCGGTAAGTCCACTCAAACGCTGTTCCAGACTCATGTGATGCCTCCCTTTATCATTTCATTACTGATTTAAGCCTCCAATCAGGCTCTTCCATTTCCATATAATGCCATGGGAATCATTATACCCTATATTTTGTAGAATATCATAGGAAAACGATTTCCGCAACTTCTTTGGTAAAATGGCCGCCCAGCTTATCCCAGCATATCCTCGAACTCATTCTCCGGCACCGGCCGGCAGTAACGGTATCCCTGGGCCACATATGCGCCTATTTCCATCATCAGTTCCGTATCGTTCTCCGTCTCTACGCCTTCGCAGACTACCTGGGCATTCAGGTCACGGGCAAGGTTTACGATATTTTTCATAATATGTACCTGCCGGACGCGGTTCTCGTTGTTGAGGAGAAACGAACGGTCCAGTTTGATAACGGAAGCAGGAATCTGCTCAAATACCCCCAGGGAAGAATATCCTGACCCGAAATCGTCTATGGACAGGCGTACCCCTTTCTTCCTCAGGATATCCACGATCTCCTTGACCTTCTGCTGCTGCACTTCCTCCACCACCAGGGTCTCCGTGATCTCCACCTCGATCAGTTCCTTGGGGATCCGGTATCTTTCCATCACTTCCTCAAACCGCTCAGGAAATCCGTCGGTCGTAAAATGGATCCGGGAAAAATTGCAGGAGACGGGCACTACGTTTTGCCCGGCATCAATTCTCCTGCGCAGCATCCTGCACACGCATTCCATCACAAAAAAGTCAATTTCCCGGATCTTTCCCGTGCGTTCATAATAGGGCACAAAATAACCCGGTGCACGGATGGCCCCCTCCGCTGTGGGATCCTGGAAGCGCACCAATGCCTCCGCCCCTACGATCCGCTCATTCCGGATGTCCACCTTTGCCTGGTAATAGGCCACAAAGTCCTTACGGATGTCCGCCGTCTCCAACAGCTTCTCCCGGGCATGGTTCTCCCTGAGCTGCGCCCGCAGCTTGTCGTCATAAATTTGGACTACATTACTGTAATTATTTTTCAGGGAGTCCACCAGCTGGATACTCTCGGACAATGCACGCCGCAAATCGTTATCTCCATTTTCCAGGCACCCCACTCCCATGGCCAGGGACATATGCGTCTCCGCCTCCTCATAGATGCGTGCGGAAATCCGATCCGCAATATCCAGGAGCCGTTTCTTCAGCGCGTCCAAATCTTCATATTTCACAAACAGCACAAAATGGCTGCCGTAACTCCTGGCATACAACTCATTCTGCCGGTCCACTGCTCCTGAAAGCGCTTCGATGACCAGCTCCAATACCTTCTGGCCGGCATTCCAGCCGTACAGTGCATTGTAGCTCTTAAACTGACCGATATCCGTGTAAGCCACGGCATAATTCCCTCTCTTATCCGCAGCCAGTTTCCGGGTTGCCCTGTACCGCAAATAGTTCAGGTTCCATACATTAAATTCGGTGTCCTTGTACATTAACTTCTGCACGCGCACACTGTTGCGCAGCAGGAAAAACAAAACCAGGATAACTGCCGCCGCACAGGCCGAAAGAATCAATATAATGGGAATACTGTTATCGCTGATAAAGGTTTCAATGCTCATCTTGGAATAGAAATTGTCCTGCAGCATATAGTCATTTACCATCTTATCGCTGACTTCGATCAATTCCTTGTTCAGAATCCCCAGAAGCGGTGATTCCCCGTCCTCCGCCACTGCCATGTAGATATTGTGGACGTCTCTCAGCACGCTGTGGATCTCCATCTTGTTAAAATGAAACCGGGAACCCAGCAGATACTCCGCCAGATACCCATCACATATGGCTGCATCCGCCCGCCCTTCCTTCACCGCCTGCAGACAATCCAACTGTGTGGGAAAAATCAGCACCCGGGTATTCTCCCCCGTAAAATTCTGGGCCGCCTCCCCTGTAGCGTTGCCTTCCTCTACCGCCAGTGTTGCAATCGTGTCGGATTTATCATTCCTTCGCATAATAATAACCTGGGGTATCTGGGCATACACCTTTGTGGCCGCAAGACCTTCTTCCTTCATATCCCTAGAAGGTTCTCCGCAGTAACTCAAAATGTCAATGCTGCCATCCTTCAGCGCCCTTTTTGCATCTGCCATGTCTTCCAGCCGCACATAGTCAAAGACAATTCCAGTGCTTACGGACACCTCCTCCAGCACCTGCCTGGCAAGTCCCGAATATGCCCCCTCACTTTCATAGGAAATGGGATAGTATTCGTCCAGGTATCCTACCGTCAGCGTCCCCCTTGCCACAATATACTGCTTTTCCTCATTGGTGAGCAAAATGGTTTGATCCAGCCTGCTGTCATAATACTTCACCATCAGCTCATTCTCCAGTTCCGGACGGTTCATCTTCACATCCGCTATGCCCTGGTTAAGCTCCCGCATCAGATCGTCATTTCCCTTGTAAGATATATAATAGAACGGCATAGGCGCAAACCTGCCGACCACACGCTGTCCCTCCCTGACTTCCGTAAGGGAATGGACAAGTGCATCGATCTCACCCGAAGCAAGGGCCGCCTGCAGAGCCGCCGTGTTCTCATACTCCATCACATTGGGCCCGGAAATGCCATGGTCAGACAAATATTCATAGAACTCGTCTTTCCGTATGTAGCTTTCCACAACGCCAAACGTCACATCGCCCATGGCATCAAAATCTTCATAAGCCAGCGTACTGCCGCCGTTGACGGCAATTGCCCCGAAGGTATAACCGCTGGCCAGGCTGGCATATTGGTAAACTTCCGCCCTGGCCTGTGAATACTGCGCGGAACCCACCAGATCGATCTCCTTATCGGAAAGCATGTCCAGGGCATCGCCCCAACTCTCACACTCCACATACTCCACAGTCCAATTCACATAATCGCACAAGGCTTCCAAATACTCCACATCCATACCCGTTGGACTGCCGTCCGCCCTGATCTCATGGTATCCGCCCATAGGAAAGAACCCCACCCGCACCGTGCGTGCCTCTGCGCCATATGCAGTCCTGGCATATCCTCCGGGTACCGCTGCCGCAAATACCAGCATAAGCATAAACACCAAGAACCGTTTTGTACTGCCTTTCTCCTTTTTCCGCGCGTCTTCCATAATATCCCCCATACCGGAGCTTTTTGAACTGCCGGATCCATTGTCTTTTTAATCCCTATGACTTCCGTGCTATAAAACTGCCTGCCTTCCCCAAACGGTAAAACGATAGAAACCTATATAAAATACATAAAAATATCACTGTTTTAATTATAAGTTAAAATATTACTGTATTGCAAGTTCTTTTCTTGCTACTTTGTATCCCGTACCCTGATTGTGGCTGCGTTGGTCCAAAACAAAACGGCAGTCCTCAAATTGACGGATTCGCCATTTGGCCTTATACTATCCCATCTTTGACAGTTAGTAAAAGAGAAAATCGCTGTATCCCTTGCATTTACTGGGCTGCAGCGATTTCTTCCGTTGTCACGGAGTATAGTAATTTATTCCCTTCCTTTACTTTGTTTCTGAATTGTTTTCATTTTACTTTTGGTTATGAATTGATAGTCAGTCCGAAAACCACAGACTTCATGGAGAGCATCTGTGATAGGCTCCCGTTTATATAATGGGATAAACCCTTGTTCCTGAACCTCGGCAAAGTTCATTGTTTTCAGCGTATCTAATAGCTCTTCGCAGGTGTATCTTGATTCCAGTTTTTTCTCAAGGAACCGGTAGATGGTCAGTGCAAGAAAACAGATAAGGAAATGTGCCCTGATACGGTTTTCATCCTGCAGATAAACCGGTCTTGCTGAAAAATCTGTTTTCATGATACGGAAGCATTCTTCTATCTGCCATCTTCCTTCACTGACTTTCAAAATATCGCCTGCTTCGTCATCCAGAAGATCTGTACACACTGCGTAGAGCCCATCATACAGGGATTCTTCTGAGATCCTGTCCTCATCCAGATAATGGTGGATATCAGCAGCTTCCCCTTCTTTGGTAGCAGCTGTGGATCCGATAAAGCGGGCTGGATCATTTGGATTTTTACGGTTCTTTTTTGTGTTTCCCGAATCCAGCATTTTCTGTGCCCGTTCTACCTGCTTATCACGGAGAGTCTTCTGATAACGTGCATATTTAGGTGAGTATGTGATGATCAGGCGCTGGTGAAGTTTCTTTGTGGTATAAGGTTCATCTTTATAGTAAAGCCCCGTATCATCCCCGGGAAGCTGTGTGATATCCACGGGGGTATTATCGGAAATCCTTCTGAACCCTTTGGCATTTAAAGCCCATTCCTTTTCTTCTTTTTTCAGCTTTTTGATTGACTGGGTAACGATATAGGCCCGTTCCCCCATGTGGTTGTAAGCCCGGATGTCCTCTGAGCCCAGTCCGGCATCACTGCAGTAGATAAATTTCTGGCAGCCGAATTCGGCAAGGACTTTCTTTTCCAATGGTTTTAATGAGGTTTGTTCGTTTGCGTTACCAGGGAAGAGCGAAAAGGCAAGAGGAATACCGTCACCATCCATAAATAATCCCATCTGGATAATCGGATTCGGTCTATGTTCTTTGCTTTTCCCATATTTCTTGTTCCCGTCCTCCTGTTCAATTTCAAAGTAATAATTCGAACAGTCATAATAAAGGATCTTATCGTTTCTGCTTCCTAAAAAGCGGCTGTTTTTATAAACTTCCGATTGTATAAGATCACATTCTGTCCCGAGAACATCCAAAGCGCGATAGACGTCATGGAGTTCATAAGAAGGTTTTTCCAAGAATTCTGATGCAGCCTTGAAGGAAGAACGCTTGCTGGAAGGTTCCAGGATCCTCGCGTAAATCAAATCAGAAAGGATCGCATTTATATCGTATTGAAACTTATATTTTGACTTCAATTTGCGGCAAATTTTATGGATTTGTAACTGGTAATAAACAGACTGTGCAAAAAGGTATCCACCACGGAAGAAAGTCTGTCTGCCATAATCCAGTTGCCGGTCAGCATGAAAAGTAATCTGGACTGATTTGTTTTCCCGTTCCTGTTTGTACTTTAGGGTTTCAAGTCTGGCTTCTTCTTTTGCCCAGGCCATTACATCATCACGGGTAGGGCCGTGTTCAGCCAAAAGCTCCTTTAAAGTTCCAAGTTTTCGGACAATAACAGAAGTGCTGACACCTTTGTCATTAATGAAACCTTTTGAGATGTAAAAAGATTCGGCATTCTTTGATTTGGATGTAGTAACTCTCATAGGCCCCCCTTTTTTTCTATATTTTACCATACATTACAATAAAATGCAATATATCAAAACAAAAAAGTTGACATAAAAAAAGCAGGTTTTATGCAGCCTGCAAGTATTTTTTCTATAATTCAACTGTCAAACTTCCGCGTTGGTCCAAAACAAAACGGCAGTCCTCAAATTGACGGATTCGCCATTTGGCCTTATACTATTGTAAAGAGCCTTTCCTGCAGTTATCGGAACGGACCTTTCTTCCCGGAATTGGAAAATCCATGGGAATGGTAGATTCCGTGGGATTGGTTTGCACCCGCAGAAGCGTTTTTTCAATGGAGGCATCATGGCAGCTATCACAAATCTTCAGGAAAAGTACATGAAAGAAGCCCTAAAGCAGGCACGGAAAGCTTATGCTCTCGGGGAAGTGCCCATCGGTTGTGTGATTGTCCATAAGGGCAAGATTATCGGAAGAGGCTATAACCGGCGCAATACGGACAAAAACACCCTCTCCCATGCTGAAATCACGGCCATTAGAAAGGCCAGCCGGGTAATCGGTGACTGGAGGTTGGAGGAGTGCACCCTGTATGTGACGCTGGAGCCTTGCCAGATGTGCGCCGGAGCCATTATCCAGGCCCGGATCCCCGAAGTGGTGATCGGCTGCATGAACCCCAAGGCGGGTTGTGCAGGTTCCGTCCTGAATATTTTGGAGATGCCGGAATTCAATCATCAGGCCTCCGTATATAGAGGCGTCATGGAGCAGGAATGCAGCGAAGCGCTGAAGACCTTTTTCGCGGAGCTGAGAATTCGGAATAAGGCAGAAAAATCACAATGAAAACAAAACAAGCCTGCCGACACAAGGAACATGCACGAAACGTTTCGGCGCACTTGACAAACTGCCCAAAAACCGCTACACTAAGATAGCCGTGCATTCGGTGTTGTGCGGCGGTGAAATTCGGTCTCACGCAATGGACATCCGCGAACCGTGTCAGGTTGGGAACAAAGCAGCACTAAGCGGAAACGTTCATGTGCCGTGAGGGCACCGGGTGGAGCCGCACGCGCCGGGTGTACGGTATTATTGTGCAATTGACGGGCTTGCGGAATGTAAAAACGGAATTCCAAGGAGGCTTCTTATGCCCATGAGCACCGAGCAAGTCAACAATTTAATGTCCGACTGTACCTTGTGCCCCCGGGCCTGCCACGCAAACCGCCTTTTGGGCGAAACAGGTTTCTGCGGCCAGACAGCAGAGTTAAAAGCCGCCAGGGCGGCGCTGCATTATTGGGAAGAACCCTGCATCTCCGGCGAAACCGGTTCCGGCGCCGTTTTCTTTTCAGGCTGTAACATGCAATGCATTTTCTGCCAGAACCACAATATTGCCATAGGAAAAAGCGGCAGGGCAGTATCTCTCCGGCGTCTGTCTGAAATCTTCCTGGAATTACAGGAAAAAGGCGCCGCCAACATCAATCTTGTCACCGGCACCCATTTTATCCCCCAGATTGCATATGCACTGTCATCGGCCAAAGACCGGGGCCTTACCATACCCGTAGTCTACAACACCGGCAGCTATGAGAATGTGTCCTCCCTGAGGTTTCTTGACGGGTTGGTGGATATCTACCTGCCGGACTTAAAATATCATTCCCCGGAGCTTTCGGCGAAGTACTCCCATGCCGCAGATTACTTTCAGGCCGCTTCCGCGGCCATTGCAGAAATGTACCGGCAGACAGGCAATCCCCAAATGGATTCTGAAACCGGGTTGATGCGGCAGGGCGTTATTGTGCGGCACATGCTGCTACCGGGGGAGACAAAGGATTCCAAAAAGGTTTTGCGATATCTCCACGAGACATTTGGGGATGGCATCTATATCAGTATAATGAATCAATATACCCCCCTGTTACATGTGGCGCAGCTGCCCTTCCTGAACCGCTCCGTAACGGAAGAAGAATACGCCCGGGTATTGACTTTTGCGGAACGCATTGGGATACGGCATGGCTTCTATCAGGAAGGGGGCACTGCCAGCGAAAGCTTTATACCGGAATTTGACGGGGAAGGCCTTTGATAACCCTTCCGCCGTCACCAAACCCTACAGCTGTGTCCTCATCATATAGTATCCGAAATCGCCCGGCTGGGCAGGCTCCGTCCCACACTCAAAGCTCTCGAAGCCGAACATGATGGCAACCTGTTTCTCCCTCTCATAATAATTTCCGGGAACACCTATGTAATAGGACGCTTCCCCTCTTTTTTCTATCTTTGCCAATATCAGATGATCATAATTATAATATCCGTGCAGCAGGAAACTGTTGTTGGCGGCCCGGTATGCCTCATTGGGCAGCAAAACGAAGTCAGCCGGACTTATGGACAGATACACTCTCTCATCCTGAAAAGGATGAATATGGGGATAGATATTCCATATCTGTTGCCATTTATCTTCCATCAGCCTGACCGGCTTTTTCTCCCGGCCCGGCGCATAGGCGGATGTATTCCTCTGTGCGGATTTATCACCCCGCCGTTCCGGTCCCCTCCCGGACGCCATTTTTTCCGTGCCCGGATTTTCTCCCCCGATCACCGTTATATTTCCGCCTGATGCCTTGGGCTCTGTCTCCCTTTTCGTAATTGCTGCATCTTTTGTCCCTTTTTCCCACACTTTCCTTGTTTCCCGCACTTTCACCTCTTCCTTTGCCGCCGCTTTGGCCCATGCTTCTTTTTGGGTTTCCCCGGATTCCGCCGGCATACCACATGCCTCTTTTTCCGCCGTTTTATCCGGCGCTGATTTTCCTGCCGCAGCAGCCCTGGCCTCCGCTTCTCCTGCCGGGACCGCTCCCGCATCTCTTTCTGCCGCTTTGGACAAGATTTTGTCCGTTCTCTCCAGGGATTCCTCCACTGCTTTTATCTCATCCCAGGGGATTAACTGGATCTCCCTGTTTTTCTTCGGCTTTTGGGGTTCCTCTTCCTCCCTTTGCCCCACTGCACCGGCCGGCGGGGCGCTTCTCTGCTCCGTACCGCTTTCTGCTATATGGCCCCCTGTGGCAGATCCCCTTTTCCCGTCCTGCCATTTACAGCAGATTTCCCTGGCTCCGCCTAATACGATCCGAATACCCTGAAGCTGCGAATAGTCCATAACCGTTTGATACGCAAACTGCCCCTGGCCTTCTTTCAATGCGATCCGGCCCACGGCATACTCGCCGTCTCCGGCCTGCAGCATAACGTCTCTTTCATAAGTATCCGTAGGATGAAGGCCTTTGACAGAAACCATAAAGCTTATCTCCATACCTTTTACTTCTGTCTTGACAAATCCGGCGCCTCCGATACGGTCCCCGCCTTCCATCAAATCAAGATACTTTATCTTTCGCTCATAATATTTGTTCTCAACCATATAAATACCCCCAAATATGTTTATGACATGCTTTTGCCTACCATAAGTATATTCGGGGGTTTGTCCTCTGATGCAATGAAATAAATATGGATGCCATGGTCCAATAGCTGCACTATATTCAGCAGGCACATTAATTGCAGTCCAGATACTTCATATAATTTACTACCATTAAAGCAATCTTGAAAGTTAACGCATCATCAAAATTCCTCAAGTCCAAACCGGTGCTCTTCTGAATTTTCTCAATGCGGTAGACCAGTGTATTCCTGTGCACGAACAACTGCCTTGAGGTCTCCGACACATTCAAGTTATTCTCAAAAAATTTATTGATTGTGGTAAGTGTCTCCTCATCCAGCTGATTGGGAATATTTTCTCCGAAAATCTCCTCCACGAAAAGCTTGCACAGATTTACAGGCAGCTGATAAATCAAACGGCCGATTCCCAATATACTGTACGCTACCACATTTCTTTCCGCATAAAAAATTTTGCCTACATCCAGCGCCATTTTAGCTTCTTTATAAGATTTAGACACATCCTTCAGCTCCTGCACTACGTTGCCAAATGCCACTCGGACATTCAGCATGGCCTCAGAATTCATCATCGCCACAATCGTATCCGCCACCGCCACCATGTTTTCGTGGGTGCTGTTCGGCGTTAAGGACTTAATCAAAATTACGCTGCTTTCATCTACTGCAGTAATGTAGTCGCCTGACTGGCTGGAAAACATTCCCTTTAGCAGCTCCGTCACTATACCGTCTTTCTCAAGCCTTGCTTCCACCAGAAATACTACCCTGGGCGCCCTTGCTTCAATATGCAGTTTCTTTGCCCTGTTGTAAATATCCACCAGCAGAAGGTTATCCAAAATCAGATTCTGGAAAAAGTTGTTCCTGTCGAATCGTTCCTTGTAAGCAGCGGCCAGGTTTTGTATCTCACAGACTGCGATCCTGCCTATCATGTAAGCATCCTCGTCAAGTCCCTTAGACACCAGGACAAACAGAAGCTCGCTCTCATCCCATATTTTCAAAAGGTGATGCGCACCGATCACCTGGCTGTCGGCCGGCGAATTGGCAAATCCAATAATCAATTCCTCCGCAATATCCATATCGTCCGCTGTAGAAGCAACAATTGTCCCGGCTAAATCGTACACACATAAATCCACCTTGGTAATTGCTTTCAATTCATCAATACTGGTCTGGATCGTCTGATTTGAGATCATACTTCCTCCTGAAGATATAGTACAGAAAAGGGGTGCTGTCACCAGCACCCCTTGCTTACTATTTACTAGTTTGTGATAGTCTGCTCGGTTTCCTTATCAAATACATGGATCTTGTCGATGTCAAATGCAAACTTAATGGAATCACCAGGTCTAGCAGATGTACGAGGATCAACCCTTGCAGTGAGCGGGAACTCATCCAGGTCAAAGTACAGGTTAACCTCAGCGCCAAGCAGTTCGTAAACCTTAACGGTAGACTCAAATACGCTTGAAGGTGCACCTTCCAGATGCTTGCCGGAATCATATACGTCCTCAGGACGGATACCAAAGGTAACAACCTTCCCGTCATAACCACCGTCAATCAGCTTCTTGGACTTTGCTGCAGGAAGAGGAATGCTGTATCCTGCGATTTCCAGGTTAGCGGTGCTGCCGTTCACTTTAACCTTTGCATCCAGGAAGTTCATCTGAGGAGATCCCATGAATCCTGCTACGAACAGGTTCTGAGGCTTCTCATACAGATTCTGAGGGGTATCCACCTGCTGGATAACGCCGTCCTTCATAACAACGATTCTGGTACCAAGGGTCATAGCCTCTACCTGGTCATGTGTAACGTAAATGATAGTGGTACCCAGTCTCTGATGCAGCTTGGAAATCTCAACACGCATCTGCACACGCAGCTTAGCATCCAAGTTGGACAGAGGCTCATCCATGAGGAATACCTTCGGGTTACGAACGATTGCACGTCCCATGGCAACACGCTGTCTCTGACCACCGGACAGAGCCTTAGGCTTACGGTCAAGGAGAGGAGTCAGATCCAGGATCTTAGCTGCTTCTTTAACCATCTTATCGATCTGATCCTTGGGAACTTTTCTCAGCTTCAGGCCGAATGCCATATTGTCGTATACGGACATATGAGGATACAGAGCGTAGTTCTGGAATACCATTGCGATATCACGATCCTTAGGCTCTACATCATTAACTACTCTGTCACCGATCTTCAGCTCACCGGAAGAAATATCCTCCAGGCCTGCAATCATACGAAGGGTGGTGGACTTACCACAACCGGAGGGACCTACGAAAATAATGAACTCCTGATCTGCAATCTCAAGGTTGAAATCCTTAACTGCTTCAAAACCGTTGGGATATACCTTGCAGACATTTGTTAAAGAAAGACTTGCCATAGTAGTAAACTCCTTTCATGTTCACATAATCACTTTACCTTTTTTAATCGTTGAGGGGTTTATTACCTCTCTACTTGAGAACTAGTATACAGAATAATTATAGTTAATGCCATACTACTATTTCACAAAGATTTTTAATATGATTGTATGAATTGCTTATAAACAAAAAGATTTTGTCCGGTTCTTGTCACTTTGAACAAAATCTTTTTATTATCTTGGACGAATTATACAATTTTTTTATTTTTGTGACTTATCTTCCATGATCAGATTTTCGCTGATCTCGTCGCTGAAAATATGCTCGTCCTCATCCGGGGCCTGCTCGGGCGGATTTTCTGCCAGCACCTGATCCTCCAGCTTCCTGAAAAATTTATTGTAAAGGTGGGCGCAGAGCCACGCCGGGCCTGACAGTCCGAACAGGAATACTATGGGCACCGTTCTGCCGGAGATATAAAGCAAAACCAGCGGCAGCGCCCAGATCACGATCATCAGCAGGGTCTTCGGGAACTGCATAATGCTCATCAGGAAAGCGTTCTTGATGGTCCTCCATGTGGTATTGGCGAATTTTGCCAGAACCGGATAGACATACATCACCGTAAAAACAAACAGAACCGAAATAATCGTGATCAAAATCTGCAAGAACTTGCTGAAACTCAAAGCCGGATTCCTCAGAAGGATAAAGTCGCCGATCAGAAGCACCGTCACAAACAGCGTAAGGATCCCGATCAGGACTCCCTGGCGGAAGTTCTCCTTAAAGGATTTAAAGAATCCTCTTGTGATATAACATTCTTCGTTCCGCACCATCTTCAGGGCCATATAATGCATGGCCGTCAGGGATGGACCGATGGTGATGATGGGGATACAGCAGACCAGGGTCAGGAAATTAAGCCACATCAGATCCGCCACCTTGCCCAACGCCTGCATAACAGGACTGTCTAAGTTAAATATGTTCATCTTTCCCTCGTTTCTGCGCTGCTTAAAGAAGGTGAAGCGCCTCCCTCTGTGCATAACGGATTTTGTGGCAGGCAGCGCCCAGACACAAACCCGGGATTGAAGAGATCCAATCCGTTAAAATAATACTTTTTCCATTTCCGTGACGCGGATCCCGGAATATTCCATCTCCGGCTTTACCGCCCGGAAACCCAGCTTGCGGTAGAAATCCACCGCGTAGGGGGCTGCTTTCAGGGACATGCGCCGCTCACCTGCCTCTTCCCGCAGATAACGGCTCAATCCGTTTATGATCGCCCTTCCCACCCCTCTGTGATGGTAATCCTCGTCCACAAACAGCAAAGAGAGCTGGTTTCCTCCGCGTATGGTCCCTGCGCCGATAATCCTGCCGCCCTCCACCGCTACCATCATCTGATAGCTTCCCCTTAAAAAGGCGGTGTACAATTCATCGTCCGTAATGAAGTCAAAAAAGTTCTGAATGCCTTCCCTGGTGTAGTCCTTCCCCTCAAATTTTAAAAAGGTCCGCCAGATCATTTTCATAGCGGGCGCCCACTCTGTGTCATGCGCCCACCGGATCTGGTAAGTCCCCGCTGACCTTGCATCCATACACTCGCCCCGCTATTTTCCCTTCCTGCCACGCAATACTTTCTTTTCGATCCAGCCATAGATATCCTCCATGACCTCCCGGCGGTTTGTCTCATTCAGCAGTTCATGCCTGCCGCCCTCGTACAGCTTGATCCTGATATCCTCCAACCCTGCCCTGCGCAGGGAATCATATGCTTTTTTCACGCCCTTCCCGTAACCGCCCACCGGGTCGGCATCTCCCGACAGGAGAAAAACCGGCATATCCTTGGGTATGCGCTGCAGATTTTCCGGCCGGTGCAGCCGGCTGATCAGTTCAAACAGGGCCTGGAAACCATTGATGGTAAACACAAATCCGCACATAGGGTCATTCAGGTATTGAGCCACCCGTTCCCCGTCCCTGCTGAGCCAGTCAAAAGGAGTTTTCGGGTCCTCGATACGCCGGTTATAGAAACCGAATGCCAGCTTATCCACCATTTTCCCCTTTTTCTCCGGGCCAAAGACCTTTCCCTGCAGGGCAGCCACCGCCCTGGACAGGGCCAGGACCGCCCTGTGCTGCATGCCGGTACCCATGACCAGGGCCGCATCTATCCCTGTCCCATAGCGGAAAATATAGTTTCTGACAATGAATGAACCCATGCTGTGTCCCAGTATCACATAAGGAACATCAGGATAGAGCGCCGCCGTCGCTTTTTTCAGACGGTGGACGTCCCGTACCAGAACCGTTGCCGGATCCTGCTGGCAGAAATAACCGTATTTCCCGTTCCTGCCCACAGACTTGCCGTGTCCAAGGTGGTCCTCACCCACCACTACAAAACCCCGGTCTGTCAGAAACCTCGCAAATTCCTCATACCGCTCGATATATTCTGCCATGCCATGCACGATTTGGACGACGCACCGGATACACTCTTTGTCATCCGGCGTATACCGGACACCGTGAATCCTGCTCTTTTTGTCCTGTGAATTAAAGTAAAGCTCTTCTTTTACCATTTCTGTTCCCATGCCTTTCCCGCAGGAGCCTTTCCCATGCGGGAGCAGTCCCAAATATGCGGATTGAAAGATTTCATTTTCAATCTTATACCTGTTTATGCCTGTCTTTGCAGAAGATTTTAATCTCCTTTAAAGGAGTATACATTATTTTAAACCGAATTTTAAGTACTTTATATAAATTTTATTTCTACCGGTATCGTCCCCGGCAAACCCGAAGCTTATTCCCGGTAAACTGGCCGGATCAGCAGATCTCCGCACCGGCAGGCATCTCTTTCTCCGGCTTCATCAGCGCCAGGTTCCCGTTGGCGTCCTCCGCACAGAGCAGCATTCCCTCGGAAACCACGCCGGCAAGTGTGGCAGGCTTTAAGTTCACCAGAACCATAACCTTCTTCCCCACCATTTCCTCCGGACTATAATACGCCTTGATGCCGGACACGATCTGCTTCACCTGGCTTCCGATCTTTACTTTACTGCAGAGAAGCTTTTTGGATTTGGGCACGGCTTCGCACGCGATAATCTCCCCTACCTGGAACTGGAGTTTTGCGAAGTCGTCATAAAGGATCTCAGGTTTTGCCTCAATATCAATGACGTCCCCGCCTGCGCCGGAACAGCCGGCGTCACCGTGGCCGCCTTCCTCCTGTGCTTTCTCCTCCGCAGCCGCCATAGCCGCGGCAAGCTGCTCTTCTTTCTTAGCCACTTCCTTCATATCCAGGCGGGCAAAAAGGATTTCCGGCTGATCCGTGACTTTTCTCCCGCTCTCGTACAACCCGAATTCCTCCAACCGGCCAAACTCCCTCAGGGAAGTATTCAGCTGCCCTGTGATCCTTTCCGCGGTCTCGGGCATAAACGGCTCCAGGAGAGAAGCTCCGATCACTATGCTTTCCACCAGATGATACAATACGGTGGACAGGCGGTCCGATTTGGCTTCATCCTTTGCCAGCACCCAGGGTTCGGTCTCGTCAATGTATTTATTACAACGCCTGAAAATATCAAATATCTCCGTCAGCGCATCCGCCACGCGAAGTCCTGCCATCTTCTCCGATACCTTTGCAAGGGTTCCCGTCACAACTGACTTTAAGTCCTCATCCACAGCCTCATAGGCGCCCTTGTCAGCCACCACGCCGCCAAAGTATTTATTGGTCATGGAGATGGTACGGTTGACCAGATTACCCAGCGTGTTCGCCAGGTCGGAATTAGTCCTCTCCGCAATCAACTCCCAGGTGGCGCTGCCGTCGTTCTCAAAAGGCATCTCATGCAGCATGAAATAACGAACCGCGTCTACCCCGAAAAAGCCGATCAAGTCATCCACATAAATCACATTCCCCTTTGATTTGCTCATCTTTCCGCCGCTCATCAAAAGCCATGGATGGCCGAAGATCTGTTTCGGCAGAGGCTCCCCCAGAGCCATCAGGAAAATCGGCCAGTAAATGGTATGGAAACGGATAATATCCTTTCCGATCAAATGAAGATCCGCAGGCCAGAGCTTCTTGTATTGCTCCGTACTGTTTCCGTCCGCATCATAGCCGATACCGGTAATATAGTTTGACAGGGCATCCAGCCACACATAAACCACATGCCTGTCATCAAAGCCTACCGGGATCCCCCATTTAAACGAGGTCCTGGAAACACACAAATCCTGCAGTCCGGGAAGGAGGAAATTGTTCATCATCTCGTTCTTCCGTGAGACCGGCTGGATAAACTCCGGGTGCTCGTTAATATGTTTGATCAGCTTATCCGCGTATTTGCTCATGCGGAAAAAGTAGGCCTCTTCCTTGGCAGGCTTTACCTCGCCGCCGCAGTCGGGGCACTTGCCGTCCACCAGTTGGGACTCCGTCCAAAAGGCCTCACAGGGCATGCAGTATAATCCCTCGTAGGCTCCCTTATAAATATCCCCCTGGTCGTACAGGCGCTTAAAAATCTTCTGCACCTGCTTCTCATGGTATTCATCCGTGGTGCGGATAAATTTATCATAAGAAATATTCAGCGTATCACACATGCCGCGAATCACCCCGGCCACCTTGTCTACAAACTCTTTAGGCGTAACGCCCGCATTCTGTGCTTTCAACTCGATCTTCTGGCCATGCTCGTCAGTGCCGGTCTGAAAAAAGACATCATAGCCTTCCTTCCTCTTAAAGCGGGCTATACTGTCAGCCAGTACAATCTCATAATTGTTGCCGATATGCGGCTTACCCGATGTGTAGGCGATAGCCGTCGTCAAATAATAGGGTCCCTTGTTCTGCATATTCCAATCTCCTTTCCAATGCGCAGGCTGCAATGACAAATTTCCTCCGCACAAAAAAACCCGTCTCCCTGTATTCTCTACATAGAAGACGAGCTTATACCCGTGATACCACTTCTTTTCATCCGCCCTTCACAGGACAGACCTCATCAGGTTCGCAGCTGCTTACCGCCGTAAACCCTGTCCGCTATAACAGGCGGAACCTGTCGCAGCCTTACCCTTGCGGCAAGAGGCCGTTTCCGGCCCTCTGCGGTACGGCATCCCCGTCCCCTGGGATACGATACGATGCCCAATACTGCTGCCCCCTGGCTCGGTGCGCTGCTCGGAAGCCATCTTCCGCGTCCTCCCGCCCCATCCCTCTCAGCAGCCAATCCCTCCGCTGCCCTCCCGGGCGGCAGGATTGCCGGAATGTTCTCTGTAAAGCATCCACCACGCGTACTCTCTTCGTCACTGCGTTTGTAATTTTGGTAAATAATAGTCTAACACATAGATGGCATGGCTGTCAACGGAGAGTTCGGTAACTTGCAATTTACCCTTGCAATTTACTATAGGCAAATTCCTGTACTACTGACCTGTTGCGGCAGCTTCATTTGATGCCGGGCACTGGATTCCACGGTAAAAATCTGTTATACTGTATAAATCCAAACTGCAATTGCCATAAAATCAGGAGCGTGTCTGAGAAATACTTTGGCAAAAGAGTTATCAGGCCGTAGTCAGTGGAAATAATATTGGAAACGGAGAAGCATATGAGCCATAAAACAGTTACGGGAAAGGCACCCGGCCAAACGAAACAGACGGATGCGCCGGCAGAAACCAGGCAGAAGAACAGCCGGATGGCTAATCTGGAGCTGCTGCGCTGCATTGCCATGATGATGGTGGTAATACTGCATTTTCTGGGTAAGGGAAATCTCCTGCCCTCCCTGGAACAGCCGGATATGGATTTCACAGGCTATATGGCCTGGCTGCTGGAAAGCTTCTGCATTGTGGCAGTGAATACCTACATGTTGATCAGCGGTTATTTTCTGTGCACATCTTCCTTTAAGTTAAGCCGCCTGGTGAATCTTTGGTTCCAGATTGCCTTTTATTCCATAGGCTTCGGTTTGATTGGCGCTCTTTCGGGGATTCTCAGGGAGACACCCTTTGACACCCATTATATCCTGACCCTGTTTTTCCCAGTTTCCATGGGACATTACTGGTTCCTGACAGCCTACGTTTTCCTGTATCTTATGCTCCCTTTCATAGGAAATGCCGTCAAGCAGATGGGCAGGCAGCAGCTGAAACTGTCCCTGCTGTTTCTGCTTTTCATGTTCTGCCTGTTGAAAAGCATACTGCCACTGCGCCTGGAGATGGACCAAATGGGATACGACTGCCTCTGGTATCTGTGTGTATTTCTTACAGGCGCTTATATGCGGCGGTTCGGTATTCCCTTTCTGTCGAAAAAAGGCCGGGGGACTTTCGTATATGTAATTTGTTGTTTTACCATTTTTGCAGGAACCATGGGCCTGAGGGCAGTCTATCTGAAAACCGGCAGCTTGGGGTTAATGCTGAAAATGTTCCTTGAATACAATCATATCCTGCCGTTCCTGGCGGCGCTGGGGTTATTCACCGCCTTTGCAGGGATCAGGCTGCAGGGCAAAACCGCCTCCATTGTCACCAGGATCTCCCCCTATACTTTAGGCGTGTACCTGCTTCACGAAAATATCGGCTTCCGTTACAGCTGGCAGGAATGGTTCGGCGCTCCCGGGGTGGATTCCCTGCCGCGCCTTCTGCTGTGCACAATGGCAGCTGCAGCCTGTGTATTCTGCTGTGGTATTTTGACTGATATGGCGAGAAGCGCCTTAATGAACGGACTACACCACCTGCTGGGCAAAACAGCATTTTACAGAAAAATCACCGAAAAAACAGTCCGCGTGGACTCTGCCTTTCGATCCTGACGCATAAGAAATCAGCCTGTGGCAGGCGCCACTGCCTTACACGGTGATTGCATTGTCCGCCTAATATGCTATCCTATCCAAATGAACCATGGTTCTATCAACACATAGCCTTACGAAGCGGAATAGGAGAATTATGAATTTCGGGAAGAAAATAAAAGAACTTCGTCTGCAGAGGACTGTCACACAAGAACAGTTTGCCACATTTGAAACGCATGGGAGGGCGTCCTCAAGCTCCGCCTGGAAGAATGGAAGTATCAGGAAGGCGAAGCTGTTGACCAACCCTTTCGGGAAATATCCGAATTAAAAGAACTCCTTTAAGGATTCTGTTCGGTACTGTAATCCTTGAGCACAGGCGGAATCTGGGACATCATATTATCGATATCTTCATACATGGCGCTTTTTGTCGTCCCCATTTTACTGGCCCGGGCAATATGCTGCATTACTTTCTCATACTGGCCTTTTAACTGCTCAAAAAAAGCGCTCAATGTCTGAAGTTTGTTCTTGGAATTATCAATAACCTGTGAAATCTCTTCCTGTACGGATTCCGCGCCTTCCGCTGCCTGAGTGATACTGTCAAACATTTCGTAGGTCTCATCCACTTTGGACAGGCTCTTTCCCAATGCCTGATGGGAAGTATGTATGCTGGAACTGAGCTTTTCTGTGCCTTCTTCCACATCCCCGATGCTGGAATCTACCATATCCGCAAGGTTTTTGATTTCCTCCGACAGACTCTTTACTTCTCCGGCTACCGCGGCAAAACCCTTCCCCTGTTCCCCCGCCCTGGCTGCCTCAATGGATGCATTAAGGGAGAGGATGTTTGTCTGGTCCGCAATGGATACAATCTTACTCATGCACTTTTTAATCTCTGCCAGAGAGACCTGAAATGCTTCAAAAGTACTCTGCATCTCGTCAAAATAGCTTTCCACCAAAAGGGAACTGTTCTTCAGCTCCTCCACCTCGCCCTGGGCCTGGGAGACGGATTGAAAAATATTATCCTTCACTGACGCAAATTGCCCGGAAACTGCGCCGATATTTGAAAAAGTCTCTTCGAAATCCTGCAGGGACCCCTTTAAGTTCTCCGAATCCTTCAGCACATAGCCAAAGGATTTGTTCACCATGCTCAGTTCATACAGAGATAACACCTCGCTTTGCACGAGTGTGTTACGGTATTCCTGAAGGCTCTCTATCACATGAAGCACCGGATCAAGGCTTTTCGTTTCCTGCCGGCTCTTTTTCCATAATTTCATCTTTTCCTCCATTCCGGAGCGTTCTATGCCAAGGAACGCACTATCCTATTTATTCAAACACAACACAAGTCATTGACTGATTGACAAAACGATTGTTATAATGTTCCCCATATCCCACCAGGCCGGCATGGTTATTCAGGGAACTCATGTCGTGCAGATATTCCTGCATATAATGATTGTCGTTAAAGAGCAGATACCGGAACAGGCAATTGACGGAAAATACAGCTGAAATCTTTGGGAACTCCTCTTTGATCATCCGAATAGTGTCTCTGACAATGGCCCTGTAGTCTCCAAGCTCCAGCATAATGAGCACATCGGAATCATTTACCTGGCGGAAGCACGTCAAAGCATTCCCGCTCACTTCTTTTATGGAAATGATACATGTGTCATCTCCGTTGATCTTGCCAAAGGGATTTTTAAATGTCTGTGTCTGTATTTCTTTCTCCGTCACATGGAGAATCTCCTGATAAACCTGTTTTGCAGGCATTCCGTTCAATTGTCCGATCTTGTAATTTGCCTTGTCCGTCCTGGACGCGATGAAACGGTAATTTCCCATCTGGTGGTAAATATTTTCCTTGTAGGTCTTTACTCTCCCGTGATTGTTTTTCACCAGGGCATATGCCACCGCATCCCGGTATACCTTACCGTTTGCCGACACCATTCCCCCATCCCCGGTTCCCCCAACCAAAGATATATTATTGCGTTTTAAAACACTGTAAATCGTTGTCAATGCGCAGGCATCATTTCCGGTGCAGAAATCAATACATACCGTATTTTCCCGGGAGCTGTTGATCCTGCGTACATCCTGCTTCAGCCGCTCAATATATTTCACGGGCATGACAGATACTTCTTCCAACACATTGGCTGCTGCTGTGACTCCGTCATAGTAAGCTATGACCCCCACTCCTTTTTCCACTACCTTTGAGTCATAACTCATTCCGATGCATCCAATACTCGGCACATGGGGATAAAGCGCTTCCAATTTTTTTACATGCGCTTCAAACTGCTCGCTATTGGACAAAAGCATCAGAAACTGAGGATTGCTCAATCCCCTGACCGCTTCCTGCAAATTGCCGCTCTGGCTTTTCCCAAAAAATTGTTTCAAAACGTTTTCCTCTCTTCATATTATTTTATTTCCACGTCTAATTACTTGAAAAAAATTATACTTCATGCTAAAACATTAAGTCAATGCCGTTTTAAGAAATATTCTGAATTACATAAACTTTATTTTTTTGTTGTAAGTTTGGAATATTCCCCTTTACGGTCATAGGAATCCATCAAATAGCTGTCCTCTGTTAAAACGCAGTTAATCTCCACCGTATCCTTCCGATACCGGCTTTGCCTGGGCAGATCCTCCCTTGGCCTCTCCTGTTTTGCCTGAAAAGAGTTCTTTGTCCGGAACCTGCCGCTTAGCTGCCCCGAAACGTTGCGGAGCCGCACCTTAACTTTTTGCAGAAGTGTCCGCTTCTGGTTCCCGGTCTCTTCTGCGGCGGGAAAATGCGGGTTGTTATGGATCACTTGTGGTTGCATTGTCACATGCGCGGCCATAACTGCCTTTTCAGCCGCAGCGCAGTCTCCTGTATTCACCAATGCCTGGGACGCCGCCGGCTGGATCCCACCGGCGCCTGCTGCCCCTGTGCGGCCTCCGGTAACGCCGTCTCCGTCTGCCTGGCCTTCTCCCCAAAAATTCAGCAGAAATCCCCTGCCGTTGCCCAGCATATTCCTGACCCATGCAGACAGGGAAAACTGGCCGTCCTGGACTAAGCCTGCCTTGTCCCCAAGAACCCCTGAAGACGCGGAAGCTTTCATTGCAGCTCCGCCCTTTGTATCCTTTATCTCGTGGTGGTCATGTATGCAATTTGTCACATGGTGGTCGCTGGTGCTGTGCTTGCTGCCAAGTCCGCCAATTTGCATTACCTTCCTCCCTTTCACTTATACAGCCTATTTACACCCACTTATGCCCAGGGGCGTCAATCCACCATGCCTATCCATACTGGTTAACCTTTATGCCATATCCCAAAGGATTTTGAATATTGCGCGCTGTCAATGAGCTTTTCTCATCTGGCTTAAAAATTTTTTCACATTAACGTCAATATCATTATGGAATACCGAGGAACCTGATACAATGACATTCGCCCCTGCATCCAGAATCAGGCCCAAGTTTCCTTCGTTGATTCCCCCGTCAACCTCTATGTCCACATGCTGAAGTCCCCTGTCCGCCAAAACACGGCGAAGTTCCTTCACCTTCTCCACACATTCCGGAATCAGCTCCTGTCCGCCGAATCCGGGTTCCACAGTCATGACAAGCACCATATCCACCAAATGCAGATAAGGTTCCAGCTTTTTCACCGGTGTTTCGGGTTTAATAGTAACACCCACTTTTTTATTTAACGCACGGATTTTATCAATCACTCCGTTTACATTATCTGTCGCTTCCAGGTGGAAATTAATCAGGTCGGCGCCGCAGTCCGCAAATTCACCGACATATCTCTCAGGATTTTCGATCATTAAATGCACATCAAAAAAGAGGCCCGTACATTTTCGGATGGTACGGATAACAGGCATACCAAAAGAAATGGACGGCACAAACACTCCATCCATTACATCGATATGCAGATACTGCGCCCCCGCAGCCTCCGCCTGTCCAATCTGTTCCCCTAATCTGCAAAAATCCGCTGCTAAAATAGACGGTGCTAAAATGTTCATCCCATCGTTTCCTCCTGAGTCTATTTCACACCGTCTATTTTAACAAATATTTTATTTTACTGCAAGGGGCGTATCATTCTTTAAAGCTTTTCTCCCACATCTTTCTTTAAGCGCTCCCATGCATCCTCATGCTCCGTATAATAAATAGGGCATTTCTTTCCGCCACAGTCATAATGGCGTAAAATATCATCCGTTTTCAAGTCATATGTATCCGTCAGCCATGCCAGCAATTCTATCAAAGAATCATATGTCTCCTGAGTAAAAGAACCGTCCGCTGATTTATAACAGCACTCGATGGATATGGAATCAAAATTCCTGGTCTGTACAGCATAAGCTATCTCATCCAACGGAATGCACTGAATAATTTCGCCGTTGTACCCGATAATAAAATGTGCCGACGCGCTGGTGATATGGGTATCCTTCAGCTGTTCGAAATAACTCCTGTTCTGCGCCGCGCTGGTATTGGGATTTGCGGTATAATGCACAAAAATACTGTTAACCTCCTCCAGCGCATCCCCGGGACGGGAATACTCATTGGGAGTCAGGAACTTCTCCTCCCATTCGGGATGTTTTGCAAATTGCGCGGCAGCAAGTCCCTGTACCAGGCCTGATGAGGGTGCCACCGGCAAAGTGTCGTCCGCCACCTTTTGCTGGGGCACCTCGCTGCCCGGCTCGTCCGCCTTCACATCGATGCGTTCCATATATAATATACCACAGAGCAGTGCAATGCAAAATACCCCCGCAAACAGCACCATCCTCTGCATTTTCACAATGCGCTTCCTGCGGGCCGCCGCCCGCCTTTTCTCCATGGCCGCACGTTTTCTCCGGGCCTGTGTAAGAGTATTTTCCTCCGGGTACTGGCCTATACGTTCTCTCTGTGGCACTACTTGAACCGCCTGTTTCTTACGGACTGCCACCTCCGTTTCAGGCTTCCGGGGAATCCCCGTACCCCTCTGTGCAACTCTCTGAGACGGCCTCCTCACTTCCTGGCCCCATTGAGCCTCCTGCCCCATCTGCGAAGGTCTCCGGGATGCCCGTCCCGCTTCCCGGCCCACTCCATACTCCACATTCCTTTGGGAAGCTCTCCGGGATTCCCTCTGCCTTTCCTGCCACTCCTGGCTTTGCGGTATTCTCTGCTCTCTATGGCTTCTAAGCCTTCGCTGCTGCTCGTAGTCTACCAAATAAGGATTCCGCTTAATATTGATCACGTCCGGCGTAGCTTCCCTGTATGCCCCTTCATCCCTATAAGCTTCTGCATTCATCTGTACTTTCCCCCACTTTACTGTACCTTATCGATTTACATAAGAATAACGCTTATCCTTTATATGTTAGATACAGTTTAATATAAAAATGTATCATTTTTGTTTACCTTTTTATTAATATTTTTTTAATTTATCTATATAACCATACCTATATCTACCTTACAAAAGCGTAAGCTGCCGCCTGAAATTGTAAGCCGAATCGATGGAAAAGGAATTTATTTTTTGATATCCTGATATCAGAAAGAAACAGAAAGAGAGGATATCAAAATGAAAGAAATGTTAAAGGCTGCAGCAGCAATTATTGGAATCATAGGCGTACAAATGGCATTGTCCTACATCTTTTCCTACCAGGTGGCTGAGACTTTCACCAAAGTATCCATTGCCGCATTGTTCTTTTATTATATCTGCAAGGCGGTGCAAAAACGGAAAAAGAAAACGGCATGAGCAATCATGCCGTTTTCCCTTAACGCATAGTAACTGTCCGGAACCCTGCGTATATTCCGGAAACACTTTTACAGGAACTCTTTCACGGACTTATAAACACCCTCTGCGTCCAGGCCGTACTTCTGCACTAACGCCGCTGCGGAGCCAGACTCGCCGAACACATCCTGCATACCCAGCTTTTTCACTCTGGTGGGCAGGTTCGCGCTGAGACAGTCGCAGACAGCGCTGCCCAATCCACCGATCACGGAATGCTCTTCCACCGTCACAACTTTGCCTGTTTTCTTCGCACTGTTTAGAATGATCTCCTCATCCAGGGGTTTAATGGTACAGATGCTCACCACCTCAGCATTGACGCCTTCCGCCGCCAGCTTCTCCGCTGCACCCAATGCAGAATCCACACAGATGCCGGTTGCCACGATGGTCACGTCCGTTCCCTCACGGACAATGGAGCCTTTGCCGATTTCAAATTTGTAATCCGGCCTGTCATTGATCACCGGAACGGCTGCACGGCCGAAACGTATGTATACAGGGCCCTGATACTCCAATGCTGCCCGGACGGCTGCCTTGGCCTCCACATCATCTGCAGGGCACATCACCACCATACCGGGAATCGTCCTCATCAGAGCAATGTCCTCATTACACTGATGGGTAGCGCCGTCTTCTCCCACCGTAATGCCTGCATGAGTAGCTCCAATCTTCACATTCAGATGAGGATATCCGACAGAGTTACGAACCTGCTCAAAAGCACGTCCCGCCGCGAACATAGCAAAGGAGCTGACAAAGGGAATCTTACCCACCAGGGACAACCCGGCTGCAATGCCCATCATATTTGCCTCTGCAATACCGCAGTCTATATGGCGGTCCGGATAAGCCTTCCGAAAGATACTGGTCTTGGTGGCAGCTGCAAGGTCCGCATCCAACACCACCAGGTCGGGAAACTCCTCCGCCAATTCTTTCAGCGCATTACCATAGCTTTCACGAGTTGCAACCTTCTTAACTGTATTCTCGGCCATTATGCTTCACCTGCTTTCTCTAATTCTGCACCGATCTTCTCCAGGTCGGCCATTGCCACGGCATATTCCTCATCGTTAGGCGCCTTGCCGTGCCAGTCAATATTGTTTTCCATGTAAGAAACACCCTTGCCCTTCAGGCTGTGAAGCACAATGCAGGTAGGCATTCCCTTCGTTTCCCTTGCTTCCTTAAATGCCCCACGGAGAGCGTCAAAATCATGGGCATCCACATTGATCACATGGAAGTTAAACGCTTCAAATTTCTTGTCAATAGGATAAGGGGAACATACCTGGTCAATGGGGCCGTCAATCTGGAGATTGTTATTGTCCACAATGACACACAGGTTATCCAGCTTTCGGTGACCTGCAAACATGGAAGCTTCCCATACCTGCCCCTCCTCCAGCTCGCCGTCTCCCAACAGTGTATAGACACGGAAGCTCTCGTTGTTCAGCTTTGCCCCCAAAGCCATGCCTACTGCGGCGGAAACACCCTGTCCCAGGGAACCGGATGACATATCCACGCCGGGAATATGGATACAGGGATGTCCCTGAAGATAGGAACCCAGATGGCGCAGCGTCTTCAGATCCTCCACCGGGAAAAACCCTCTGTTGGCCAACGCGGAATACAATCCGGGAGCAGTGTGCCCTTTTGACAGTACAAATCGATCCCTGTCCTTCTTACCTGGATTCTCCGGGTCAATATTCATTTCCTCAAAATATAGAAATGTAAATGCATCTGCTGCGGAAAGAGAACCGCCGGGATGGCCTGCCTTTGCACCGTGAACTGCGGTTACAATGCCTTTTCGCACTTCATTTGCGTGCTTTTGCAGTTCTAAATTGTTCATGGTTTCCTCCATTCTGCCCAGGACAGCGCCTGAGGCTTCCTTATTCGTCCGAATTTAGTAACAGTCCCCGTTTTCTGATCAGCACTCCGGAAGCGCCCGTCCTTTACACATTTGGCAAAACGCTGCTCTTGGCGGAGCCGTGCCGTCACTTCCGGGCGGTTGGGACATTACAAATCCATACTAGCATAATTTCCGTTCCCCGTCCAGTATTTTCAGCCACAAAATAGCCAATGTGCACGAGCACATAAGCCTTTCTCCAGTCAGTGAACCCAGGGCGTTCCCTGTCTTTAATTCACCTTCTGCCCATAGTAAGCGTTGGCCCCATGCTTCCTATAGTAATGCTTATCCTGCAGCTCCTGGGGCGCCGGTTGGATCCGGGGATTAATGGATTCTGCACGATAAGCCATTTTTGCCACTTCCTCCAACACTACCGCATTATGGACTGCCTCTTTTGCATCCTTTCCCCATGCGAAGGGGCCGTGGTTCTTACAAAGCACTGCAGGCACCGCCGTGGGATCCTTGCCCAGGCGCTTAAATTCATTGACGATCAGATGCCCCGTATTCTCTTCGTATGCTTCCTCAATCTCTTCCGCGGTAAGACATCTGACACAGGGCACTTCCCCATAAATGTAGTCGGCATGTGTGGTCCCATAGCAGGGTATGTCTCTTCCTGCCTGGGCCCAGCTTGTGGCATAGGAAGAGTGGGTATGTACAATGCCGCCGATGGCAGGAAACGCTTTATAAAGCTCCTTATGCGTGGCAGTGTCTGAGGATGGATTATAGCGTCCTTCCACCTTATTCCCCTCCAGGTCTACCACCACCATATCCTCGGGCCGCAGCCTGTCATACTCCACACCGCTGGGTTTGATCACAAACAGGCCGCTCTCCCTGTCAATGGCGCTGACATTGCCCCATGTAAAAGTAACAAGGCCGTACTTAGGCAGATCCATATTTGCTTCATAAACTAATTTTTTTAATTCTTCTAACATGACACCCTCCTTTTTCCATTCCATCATAAACGCAAATCACGTTTTATGGGAAATTTTCCAGCCAAAAATCCCCTTCGATCCGGCAAGATACTCTGGAGAAACTACATTACACGCACACTTTCTACCGCCGCTTTCTCTGCTTTTAACCCACTCTTATAAATTTCGATATATGCGTCAAATCCAGCCACATCTTCTTCTTTGGGTTCTATGGTGGTACCGCTCTGGCCTGCAAATATCTTATCGCTCAGGTAATCTGCCAAAGTCTCGCCCTCCGCCTTTTCCGCCATATAACATGCCAGCACCGCCATACCCCAGGCGCCGCCTTCGCTTGCAGTATCCATTACCGTGACAGGCGCATTCATAGCGGCTGCCATGAGCTGCTGCCCCACCACCGGCGTCTTAAACAGGCCGCCGTGCCCTGTCAGGGAATCCACTTTTACCTTTTCTTCCTTCAGCAGGATATCATTGCCGATCTTCAGGGTAGCCATGGCGCTGTAAAGGTTGCTGCGCATAAAATTGGCAAGGGTAAATTTGGCATCGGGAGTGCGGATAAACAAAGGCCTGCCCTCGTTCAACCCCGTCACAGGCTCCCCGGAAAAGTAATTGTAGGAGACCAGGCCGCCGCAGTCCGTATCCCCTTTAAGAGCTTCCCTGTAAAGCCTTCCGTAAAGCTCATCCATATCCGTCTTCCTTCCGAAGGCATCCTCGAACTGTTGAAACAAACCAACCCAGGCATTGAGGTCCGAGGTACAGTTGTTGCAGTGTACCATGGCAACCGGACTTCCGTCGGGAGTTGTCACCATATCAATCTCCTCATATACCTTCGACAGCGCCTTTTCCGTTACCACCATGGAGAAAATAGATGTACCTGCGGAAATGTTGCCGGTACGTACTCTTACCGCATTGGTAGCCGTCATGCCGGTACCCGCATCCCCCTCGGGCGGACACATGGGCACGCCTGCCTGTAAAGCGCCCGCAGGATCCAGCAGTCTTGCGCCTTCCTCTGTCAGCATGCCTGCTGCCTGCCCTGCCTTCAGCACATTCGGCAGAATATCCCTGACCTTCCAGCCAAATCCCTCCGGTTCTACCAGCCGGTCAAACTGATCCAGCATCCTCTCATCAAAACTGCATATCTCCGAATCAATGGGAAACATGCCGGAAGCCTCACCCACACCCAGAACCTTCTCACCTGACAGCTTCCAGTGGATGTATCCGGCCAGGGTAGTGACAAAGGCAATGTCTTTTACATGGGATTCCCCGCTTATAACTGCCTGATAGAGATGGGCAATGCTCCACCTCTGGGGAATGTTAAAATCAAACACGGATACCAGCTTTTTACAGGCTTCCTCCGTCATGGTATTCCTCCAGGTCCGAAAAGGGACCAGAAGCTCCCCTGAGGCGTCAAAGGGCATATAGCCGTGCATCATGCCTGAAAATCCCAGCGCCCCAAGCTTTGTCAGCTTCACGCCATACTTTGCCTGCACATCCTCCACCAGGCTTCTGTAGCAGGCCTGCAGGCCGTTCCAGATATCCTCCAGGCTGTACGTCCAAATATTATTTTCCAGGCGGTTCTCCCAGTCATGTGTTCCCATAGCGATGGGTGCATGGGTCTCGTCTACCAGGACCGCCTTAATCCTGGTGGAGCCGAATTCGATGCCAAGCACCGCCCTCCCCGCTTCAATTGCTTTCTTTGCCGTTTCACTCATTGATCTGACCCTCCGTTCTGCCGCCCCTGCGGCCTTATTATTATCCTATCAATCATCTTGGAATTCGTCAATCCTTATTCAGAGGCCGGAAAGGCGTAACGACCCCAGCCTGCCGGCCCACAGATTGCAGGGGGATACAGGCTGCGCCCCGGCAGGAGAAATGCCGTAACTCATAGATCCGAAAAAGCCTGCATATATTAAATCAATCTCAAGATCCCGGCGGTGAAACCCACTTGAAACATAGAAACCCACTTTCTGCAAGGCAGATGGCATTGGCGGCAAGTGTTTTCCTGGCCTTTTCTGCTGTCACAACATTTCTCTTTGCATACAAGCAGGACGAAAAACGCTTTACCCACATCACTTCTACTCTGTTTACAGAGGAAATGCGATCCAACACATTAAACATGCACTACACCCTGGCATATCCGGAAAATTACGGCATCTATGACTACGAACCTGTCCTTGCCTGTTATGACAGCGAAGCATCCGTGCAAAACCGGACTGCCACGGAAAATACCATCACCGCACTGCAGTCCATACATAGTGACAATCTCTCCCACGGGGATGCCTATCTCCACCGGCTGCTCACCCGCTCCCTGGAAAACTCCTTAGCCATGGCGGAGTATCCCTATTATAATGAGCCTCTGGCCCCCAACTCCGGTATGCAGTCCCAGCTTCCAATCCTGCTGGCAGAATATACTTTCCGCTCCAAGCGGGATATTAACGATTATCTTGCCCTTTTGGATCAGACGGACGAATACTTTTCCTCTCTCCTTACCTTTGAACAGGAAAAGGCTGCCGCAGGACTGATCATGCCCGCTTCCTCCCTGCAGGATGTCCGCAGGCAATGTGACACAATCGTCACAAAATCAGATTTGGATAATGGGACCCACTTCCTGCAGACCACCTTCAAAGAACGGCTGACACCACTCCTACAGGCAGATACCATTACGCAAGCCGAAGCGGACGCATACATTGCCCAAAACGACCGTCTTCTAAAGACAGTGCTGCTGCCCGCATATATTGCCCTGGGAGACGGGTTGATCCTGCTGGAAGACGAGAATATCGTTCTATCAGGCCTGGGGCATACGGAGGCCGGAAAGGAATATTATCAATATCTGTTGATTTCGGAAACCGGCTCCTACCGGCCCGTGGAAGAAATACAATTGCTCCTGGCCGAGAAATTCAAAGAAGAATATGAAGCAATGCGCAGCCTCGTAGCTGCCAACCCCGGCATTCTAACGGACGGTGCCGAAAGCAGGCAAAACTCATTTCCCTACACGGATGCGGCAGAAATGCTGACGGACCTGCAGCAGCGGATGCAGGGACAGTTCCCCCCTGTCTCCGGCGGGCATACTACCGTCACGGTAAGGCCCGTGTCCCCAAGCCTGGAAAAGTACACCGCACCCGCCTATTATATTACAGCGCCCATAGACGACACAACCCAGAACACCATCCACATCAATACCAGCAAGACACCCAACGGCCTGGAGCTGTATACCACGCTGGCCCACGAAGGCTATCCCGGCCACCTCTACCAGACGGTCTACTACAACCGCAAAGCCGCGGAACTTGAAGAGCGGCCTGCCAGGGAACTGCTATGGTATGGCGGTTATCAAGAAGGCTGGGCGCTTTATGTGGAATTCCTGTCTTATGATTACGCCACATCGCTGATGCAGGAGCAGGGATACAGCACGGATGCCGTTATGGCAGAACTGGAAAAGCACAACCGCAGTATGCAGCTGTGCCTCTATTCCATGCTGGACATCATGATCCATTATGAAGATGCCTCCTATGGGCAGATTGCCGAGATCCTGGGTAAATTCGGGATCAAAAGCAGCAGTTCCTGCCGCTCCATCTATACTTATATCGCACAGGAACCCTGCAACTACCTGAAATATTACCTGGGATACCTGGAAATCCTGGCCCTGCAGGAACAGGCAAAGGAACTCTGGGGAGAAGAATACTCCGATTATCGTTTCCGCTGTTTCTACCTGGACTGCGGCCCTTCCGATTTCCTGTCCCTGCAGGAATGGCTTGAGCTCCATTCATAAGGCTAATAATTTACATCCAAATAAAGCTGCGCCTTGTTTTGTATGATCTCCACGCATTGCTCCACTGTCTTGTCCCCGGCGAAGAAAGCCTGTATTTCCTCATGGATGATCTTGTCAATCTCGCCGGTAGAAGTGAAGCTGTCCAACCGCAAATGCTCCATTACATTCCGGAGCCTTTCCGCCATCTCCTCGGAAGTATCTTCTCCCTCCATATGATACAGGGGGTTATAAGGTTTCCTCAAGTAAGCTTCAAAAGCATCTTTCCGTACCGGGAACCCGCCTCTTTCACTGCCATACCAGCTCTGCTGCTCCTCCGAAAGCACAAACTCCAGGAATGCCCAGGCGCCATCCTTACAGGGAGAAGCGCTGCAAATGGAAAACTGCAGCATCGGACTCATCAGGTAGCAGAGCTCGCCATCCTGGGTAGGAAATCCCACATCCCATGCCTTATCCTTGTACTCGTTATACTGTTGGCTGTAATCATATGGACTATAATAATAGATATATTGGAGCAGGAATTCCTTTTTCAGTAGCTTTGCAGCTTCCTCATCACTGTAAAAAACTCTTTGGTCTTCCTGGTTCTCCGGATAGGACAGGCCCTTCACATTTTCCAGCAGGCCCTTAAATTCCGGCGAGTCAAAATGACACTCCCCCTTTTCCCAATCTATATACGAGTCCATCGTATTGGACAAAAGATTCCATACGGATCCTGCAGAATATACATTCAGAAGCTTTGAGTCAGGATAATCCTTCCCCAACCCAAAGAGCTGGTCATAAGTCCATCCTGACCGGGGGATTGTATCTGCTGTGGTATAAAGGGAAGTCAAGGAAAAATTGGTCATCATACTGTACAGTCCTTCTTCGCTCCCGCAAGAATCCCAGACAGCTTCCATGATATCCGCCTCACCTACAACGTCGCTCTCCTTGAAATAAGGGGTCAGGTCCTCCAAAAGTCCCTTTTTCTCCAGCATGTCCTTATTCACCCAGCCAAGCTCCAGCATATCCGGCACTTCCGACGGGTTAAAGAGCAAATCGTTGGTAAAAGTGTCCATATCATCATAATTTTTAATAACGACCTCATATTTCATATTGGACCGGTTGAAGCTGCGCACCAACTGCCCCATTCGCGGAGTAGAGACATATGCCATGCCAAGCGTAACGGTCTGTTTTTCCGGCACATATCCCCGGTCAAGGTAACCCACCCGGACAATCTCCGGGTTCTGCCCGCCGGAAAGGGATACATCATAAGAAAATGCCTCAAGAACAGGCGGGATTTCGGGGACCGTCCCGGGAACCAACCCACCTTCTGCCGGCGGCTCCGCATATCCGCTCAGGTTTTCCAGAGGAAAATCCGGCTGCAGGAAACGTATTTCCGTCAGGATGGAACCATCCACCCCCATTTTCTGCCAGTCCAGCAGCTCTAAGCACTCCCCCGTATCGTAATCATAGGACCAGAGTCCGTTTTCCATGGAAATCAGGATGCCCAAGTCATAACCGCTTAGGATGGTTCCGTTTTCCATCCCGTTCTTCTGGGCAGCCGACAAATCCCTGCTCTCTTCCGCCCCCAGCCTGCCCCCGGCAAAGTCCACCTTCTGAAACACAAAGTTCTGTGTGCCCCATGTTACGCCATCCTGGCAGACATAGAAGTATCCCTGGCTCCCCGCGTCTATCATCTGTCCCTGGTACGCCGGAACCTCATCGCTCCCTGTGTACCGGCCCTCCGTGTCGAAAAAATATCCCCTGTTGTTGACACCCTCCAGCAGGAGATTTCCGTTGCTGTCCACATGCATATCCGAAAAGGAATGGTAGGATTGGGCCAAAGTCCCAAACTCTTCCCCCTGGACCGCCTGGAGATAAACTTCCTGCAAGCCACTGCCCAGCTTCCTAAGATAAAGCGAAGCCGCACCGTTCTCTTCCATTTTCCTCTCCAGGAAATAAAAAGAACCCTCCCGGCCTACCGTAAATTGCAGAATGGAATAATCCTCCGAAATTCCTGTGTAAAGCGCCTCCGGCGTCCCGGTCCCGTCCTGATTTACCTGATACAGCGTGGTCTGGGCTATCTGCCTCTCCTTATCCCATGTGCTCTCCAGATATAAAAGGTGGTCGTCCTGCCACACAAATTTGCTCAGGTTTCCAAGATTAAATTTGACCTCTTGAAAACTGGCTGTGGGAACCATCTCCCCGGTGAGCACAAGCTCCTTATCCTCTTCCTCCTGAGGCTCCTTTGCGGTTCCGCAGCCTGCCGTGCCCAACAGGAAAATCCCCGCCAGCAGCAGGCATCCAAAACGTCTTCTTATGTCTCCTCGCCCCATAACACTTTCCCCCTTATATCATCTACTCTCCCGAATCTCTTCTGCAGTCACTTGTCCAAAATCTGTTTCTTGGCCACCGGCTACTCTTCCGGACTGCTTTTTCAAATGTTCTCCCCCATCATCTCCTCCAGATAGCCTCTGTCCCAGAGCAGTATTTTCAATTTCCCGGCGGCCTCCACGGCGGGGGCGGTGAAATATTGGTTAGTGAGGACGGCGCCCACCATCCTGTCATAGTAGTCCCGTCCGGCATAAGCCTCCTGCACCGCCTTGATACCCACGGGCGCACTGTAGCATTTGCACTGGATGGCATAAGTCACTCCTTCCTTCTCTGCCAGGATATCCACACCGTAATCTCCGCTGCCCCTGGTGACCTCCACATCCTGAAAGCCTCTTCTCTGTAGCAGCTCCGCACAGAAATATTCAAATTCATGCCCTTCCATCAGATCCATATCCTCTGCCATACGGCGCCTTTTCCTGCGGATCGCCCACAGTGCCAAAACAGCCAGAAGACAGGATAAGAGAAGGATGGTTATTGTCATAATTTCTTTTGTGTATTGGCTCATGGGGGAATTATATCACATTTTCCGCTAAGATGGTACTGGCTTTTTGCACCCTTATACCTCTATTGGCAAATGGATTTCCGGCCATGGCTGTAGTCAGCGACACTAGTGTGCTGACCGTATTACATTTCGCTAAATATCTTGTCTGAATTTCCATCTGCAACGTTAGATTTCCTAGACGTAGCCACCACTACGCCGTCGGAAATCTGCCTTGCAGGCTGAAAATTCATTCTGCGCTATTTAGCTGAAAGTAATCTGGTCAGCACACTAGACAGAAACCACATGAATCTTACATCATGGTGCAATGTCGGAAATCGTATCCAATGAAACCGTGAATTCACTCACATAGGCATAACCCTGGCCTGCCCGTATTTGCTGCGGCTCCACTTTCCACTGCAGGACATGAACCTGCTCCGGCTCCCCCTGATGATTGACATGGCAAACTTCCTGTTGCTCAATCTCTCCACAGACGCCCCGGAGCACGATTCTGGCGAAGTGCTTTCTTCCGTGGATCACGATCTGCCCGTCCTCCACAGTCACCGGAAGTCTGGTGACAAGATTTTCCTTAAATTCCACCGCTCTGTCCGCCTCTGCCACATCCGTCACGGCAAGCTCCCCTGTGGCTTTCTCCAGATGTAACCGCCTCTCCAGCCGCCTCAGATACGGCTGCCCGTAAGCCGCCTCAAACCGGATCACCGCAGTGCCCTTCTCAGGGACGTCAAAGCTTTCCGCACGGTATTCCCTGCCGGGACACTGGTCACAGCCGTCTATCAGAGGGATATTATGGCTTGCTCCCCGATTGCAGAAGACGGTATATCTTTTGTCCGAAAAATAATCCTTCGTATACTCGCCGCAGCCCAGATCGTCCAAAAACGCCTCCCCGTCCGCCAGATAAAAGAAACTTCCCACATCATTGTGGTTGTGGGATTCCTCGTTGTGCCCACCCTTTACGGCAACAGCACTTCCCTTTGCTCCCCGGAAAACCGCCCACTGCACATCCGGAAAGATTTCATCACTGCAATCCGCCAGAGTCTTTGGTGTTTCCCGCACTGTCTCCAGAAATCTGCCTGTCCAATACCAGTCCCAGTAGATTCCCACCCAGCGCCAGCAGCTGTCCTGCCCCAGCCTCCGGGCAAATGCAGTCGCCGGAAAGCACACGCTGTCAAACTCATTCGCCAGACTGCAGGTGAGGCCCATAAAATACGGCTCAAAGCAACTGCTGTCCGAAAAGTTGACGGTTCTCCCACCGCTAAAATAACATTTCTGCTGAAAGCAGGCAATCGTCTCCAACTTTTTCCCCGACAGAATATTCATATCGGGATATGCCTCCCTTAACTGCCTTGCAAACAGGGTGTAGTATGTAAACCCATATGCCCAATAACCCAACCCCTCCTCACAAGCGCCGTCCTCCCCGAAACCTTTCAGATAGAAACATGTCAAAGCATGAGCAATGCGCTCCACAAGCGCCCGCCTCTCTGCCCCTTCATTTAACAAAAAAAGCGCTGCGCTTCCGATATTCCCACAACACACGGCGTTCCAGTTGTTTCCGCTTCTCTCCCAGCCGGAGTACGGCGCCTGCGACGCCATAAACGGTGCCAAAACCCGCGCCCTCACCTCTCTCTCCACGATTTCTGTTACATGCTCCGAAAGACTGCCTTTTAATAGCGTAACAAGCTGTGCAAGGGTCTGTGCCGTCTCGCTGGCAAAAAGGTCTATGGTGATCCGCCAGTCGGAGTTTTTATGTCTGTCCACATGGGCAGGCAGCGCCCAGCATTCCTCCCCGCAGATTTCCAGCAGAACCTCCTCCAGCTTCCGCAGGTCCTCCTCCCTGTGCTTCATCACACTCACAAGCCCAAAGACCGAGAGAAATTTTCTTCTGCCGAAATAGGCCGCCTCATAGCGCAGGCGGTTCCCATTTTTCTCAAACTCCGCAAAAAGTGCCTCCGTAAGCACCGGCATTTCCTGTCCCCGCAGTTCCTGCGCCAGCCTTAAGGCCTCCCTTTCATATTCCGTTTTGAAATCGGCAATCTGCCGCAGTAATTCACTCATAACCGGTTAACCTCCTTCTCTGTCCGTCATGTACCATGTGAAAGCCGTGCAGCCGGACGACTATACCACTTTGTACTCAGTGAACAAGTCCCATATACAATTAATTCTGCATGTCTGTTACAAGACAGTACTTGTGTTTTATTAAGTAATAGCCACAATTATAATATAAGGCACACTGACCACCGTCCCCGCCAGGGTGGCTAAAAGAGCGCCCCGGTCAGGGTATGCCGGGTCTTTGTGACTTTCGCCGCCAGGAAATAGACGCTCATAGTATAAAATACGGTCTCCCTTGGCGTGTCAATAAGGAAAAACTTTTTTATTCCCTATTCGTTTATTTTCCAATAACCTTTTCTATCAGAACCTACACGGATGATCTTTCCTGACTCCCGTAACTTTTTTATGATACGGCTGATCTTTCTGGCGCTAAATCCGGTTTTCTTGCTTAATTTATGGGCTGTAATGTCAGGTTCACTTTCCAATATTTGTAAAATTCTTATTTCATCGCCACTTTCATCGCCACTTTCATCGCCACTTTCATCGCCACTCAATTTACCGATGGTATTTTCCCCCTCTGAAAACGGAAAAATCACTTTTATAAAATGTTCTGATATTTCAAAAACACTTTCATCATATGCCTTCAGTATACGACTCATTCCGGATCCAAGCTGTTCCACCAGTCCGACATCCTTGAACACACGCATCAGCTCCCGGTTTCTGGGCATACTGCTGCAGCTGAAAAAATCCTTACGGCTCTGTCCCTGAATCAAGCCGCCATAAGAAGTAAACTCCATCCGATCACTGAAAATTTCAAATACCGGCGGAATTTCCCTCGAAAAATCATTGTGGACAATGGCATTGATCAATGCCTCCCTCATCGGAACTGGCTCTACCAAATTTTTTTCTACCCTCCTTGTGCTGGTCACTTTTGCCTTGGTAACATTCTCAATCTTCATTTTTTCCAAGACATGATTCGTTGCCTTGATCAACGAGCAATATCCATATTCCTCATTTTCAACCAAATCTACCTTGTCTTTTCCCGCATATTTTGCCACCTTAACAGAAACGCCGTTTTCATCGGCCAGCAGATAGGCAATATAATTGTATCTTCCATCAGGAGTAAACAGTTCAAGGCTATTGGCAAACTGCTTGTTTAATTCCAGCCCTCGCTCCTGATAATATATCTTAAGCTGCGCAAATGTAAGATCCTGTCTGGGCGAAGGTATATTTCGCAGTGTGGTATGAATTCTTTTTGCATATAGTTCATCAATCAAAGAAGTGGCATCGGCTGTGTCGATGTTCCCAGCCTCATATAGCAGCCGCCCGGTGCCATTCCCTTACTCTTTACATAATAAGGTTTCTCAAGGCCACTGGACACAATGATCTTAACTACATCCACGCCTTCCATATTTTCCGTAATAATGTCAAACAATCCGAGCGTTGACGGCAGAATATTGTTTTTGATCCGATCGGCAATTTTTAGCTGCATAGCATCTATCTGCGGATTTTCAACCGGATGCCCATTGTTATCAATCCCTATATAAAGAATTCCGCCTTCCTGATTATTCAGAAATGCCACGATTTCTTTTTCCAGCTTTTCATTTAATGTGGATTTAAATTCGATACGGTTACTTTCCTGCAGCATTTCCTGCCACTTCCTTTCCGATCCTTCTATTTACAGTGTTCCTCTGATACAGACTCGCTTTAAACTGAATCCATCAAATAATAAGGATTATTACAAGGATAATTTCTGTCAATAAGCCTCTGGACTGCTGTCTGCAGTTCCTTGTCATCCGCCAGTTTGTCAGCTATATATTGATGCGCAGCCTTTTCTATTGCCAAAGTTATTTTTTCTTTCACTTCTATAGCCAAGTTATCTCTGACCACATTGGGACATATCTCCTTGTCTAAGATATTAACTACACACTTGCCGCAGTCTGCTCCGACTATTCTTATGCCAGGGTCCATTCTTCCTCTATCCAAACTAATGCCATGCCAGTATAGTTCATTCAATTTTTCGTTTGCAGACCCCCACCAATTTTCAGCGTATTCAATATATCGACCACTTTCTACACTGATTACTGGAAATATACCCAATTCTATCCTGAACCATTCCGCTAATAATCCACATTTACTTAAAATATTTTTAATATCCATATCTCTTAAAACTGCTGTTAAAGCTCTCTTTTTGAGCACATGCCAAACAGCTCCGCTGAAATTATCAGAATGCCCGCCCTCTTCACAATACCTGAGCAAAGATTCATCATATCCAACAGGAAAATATATGGCTTTCACTATACTAATCGGCGGGAAATCTATTCGTGTATCCCACTGTTTCCATGCCTCAAATGTCGCTCTTTCTTCTTCCTTTATTGAGAAATTCCATCAATTTTATCCTTGTATTTGCTTTGCCGTTTTTCCAATTCCTGATATAATTTCGTATTCTCCAGCATGTTTTCCTCCAAAGTAATTTATTCAGAAAATAAGATTCGCATGTATTATCCCGAACCAATGCAGAGTCTATGTCTTTGCTTTATTTTAGCATTTCTCCTCTCTTTTGTATACCATGTCATCAAAAACATTTCGCTTTTAAAAGCCTCTCTAATCCTCACACTCACCCCATCCTGGCCGCCAACACCACGCTGGCCACGGTCCCCGCCAGGGTGGCCAGCAGGGCTCCGGTGAGGGTAAAGCGGGTCTTGGTTACCTTGGCCGCCAAAAAGTAGACGCTCATGGTGTAAAACACGGTTTCCGGTATGGTGTCAATAGGGGGAAATACTTTTCCCACGTCTGGGATTGATTTCTCCTGTGTAGCAAAAAAGGACATAATTCTATGCCCTTTTTGTACTTTGTACCTTTATCTGAGTCGTATGACCTTATCTAAGCCACATAATCCGCCGCATTTTTGAAAATTACTTACACTGTCACGACGGTATCCCGAATACACAATAGTTCATCTTCTGCCAGTCCTGTGATCTTCATCACCTTATTAATGCCTATGTCCTTTTTCAGCATAGTCCTTGCCATCTTTCTGCCAGCCTCTTTTCCCCTCTGGTTTCCATATTCAATTTTCTCTTTCTCGTACATTTGGCCGATCTGTGTCATATTAACTCCTACACTGTTACAGCAACATCTTGAAGACGCAACAGTTCTTCTTCAGTCAAGCCTGTAATCTTCATAATCTTTATAGTGTCAATATCCTCATCTAACATAGCTCTTGCCATCTCTTTTGCCGCTTCTTTTGCTCTCTGATTTCCATATTCAATCTTCTCTTTCTCATACATCTGGCCGATCTGTGTCATATTGATTTTCCTCCTTATCTGCTCCATGTATTCCCTTTGGATAAACTTATCACTTGCTACAACAACACCGGAAAGAATGAAAACCTGCTGTTCCTCATTCTCCAACTGTTCAGCCAACCCAACAACCGCCTCCAGCATCTTCTGTTTTCCCTCCGTACCTGGAACCGTCAATGGCAGAATCACCAGCTTCATCAGATCATCATTGTCAAGAGGTTTACCTGCCTGCAATTTTTCCTGAATCTCCTGAAAGGCAACCCTGCCGTCTATATGTGCCAGAAACGCCTGCTCGGCATGCAGGGTAAAACAAGCCGTTTTCAGGTCTGGCTCCGCCTGATCCACATCACCGGTATAAATCACAATCAGACGCAGGTTGAAACTGTCATCTTCTATATAATATTTTTCCATGACCCGCACTATGTAATTCAAATATTTAATTTTATTGATTCTTTTATAGACTGACTCATAATCCACAATCGCATATGTCCCATCCTCTAAAAGGAACAGGTTATCAACACTTTTTTCATTTGCCGATATTTTAGGCAGATCTGTTGGCAAAAGCGCACGAATGCGCGGAAGATCAATGCCATAGGCCGCAAAACTCTTTTCTTTATAAGTCTGGCCTAAAATCTTGAATAAAATGTCCTTGTTTTGGTAAGCAATTCCTTCCATCTCTTTTCTCCTTGTATTTTACCACAAAATAAATGCAGTGTCATTTTGAAAAAAATCTTTTTTACTGAAGAGCGGCTGTACTCTTCAGTATAGTACCTGCTGCCTGCCCTCCCTCCAGTCAATCTTGATATCTTCTGTGCCGTTCACTACTATTTTCTCTATATAATAGTCTATGACTTCAAATGTGAGCCTGCTGTCACCAGCAAATACCTCCTTCTCTCTCTCCATATAGGTGCCCTCTGCAATTTTCACTTCCTTCTGTGATGCTGCATCTGTTTCTTTGCAGACCGCCTTTTCATGTAACGCCTTTCTCCTTGCCTCATATTCTTCTTTCGTAATCAGTCCCTCCGCATACATCTCATAATCCGCCAGCAGCATCTGACCTCGGATTTCTGACTCCTTTTTCGCGACTTTTTCCTTTTTATCCTCTCGCCTTGCTTTCACAAAATCAGCCTGAGGCACAGAAACCAGAGAACATGACATCAGGCTTTCCGGTATGGTCTGACCCTCAATTTTTTCCATAATACTCTTTTCCAGAAAATCGCTATGGGCCGTCATGCCTTTTCTTCCCATCGTCCGGCATCTTGGGCAGGCATAATATTCCACTCCCTTATGCCCACCGCTTTTTGTCATGTTTCCGTAGCATCTGCCGCAGATCAGCTTGCCGGAAAATGCCGTATGACTTCCTGCTTTCCTGTCCCGATTTTTCGATTTTCCTTTAAGCATATCCTGAACCTGATAAAAAACTTCTTTATCAATAATCGGCTCATGAGTCCCTTGCACGATAATCCATTCATCCCTGTCCTTCTTTTTACAGTTTTTATCACAGATTTTGACTCTTTCTTCCTTTCCGCCCACCATATCGCCTATATAAATCTGATTGCGAAGAATGGAAAGCACTGCGCCGCCATTCCAGCACATTCCTTTCACATACTGTTCATCCCGAAAGGTAATCAGCTCTGCCGCTATCAGACGCTTATTGGGAGACGGAATCTCTCTCCTGTTTAATTCCTGCGCAATCCTGTATGCGGACATTCCCTGTAAATATAGATTGAAAATATCTTTTACGATTGGCGCCGTACTTTCATCTATTACCAGCACTCCCTTTTCTGTCTCCGATTTCCAGTAGCCATATGGCGGCTTGGCAAAGATACATTTCCCCTTTTCCACCTGCTGTCTACGGGCAACTTTCAGTTTTTTGGAAAGTTCCTTACAGTAATAATCATGTATGATACCCTTAAAGGCCATATCCATTCCCGGCAACTGATAAGCAATGCTGTCACTGTCATAGCTGTCATTCACGCAAATAAAGCGGACTCCGAAAGCAGGAAATATTTTTTCCATATAATATGCCGATTTCAGGTAATTTCTTGCAAATCTGGACAGATCCTTTACCACAATAGCATAGATTTTTCCTTCTTCCACCATTTTCAACAAAATCTGCATGGCAGGGCGCTCCATGGATGTGCCGGAAAATCCGTCATCCACAAACTCCTTTACTTCATACCCCACCGTATCAAGATGCCTTTTTACATATTCCTCCAAAATCACTCTTTGGTTGCCAATGCTGTTGCTTTCCCTATCTTCCTCTATATCCTCGTCATGCTTGGATAGACGCAGATATAGGGCAATGATTTTCTTAATATCCATATTTCACCCCATTCATAGCCAGTGTGGGAAAGGTTCCTATTTTGAATCGTAGATTATCTAAGTCAGTGTATTTTACTAATTTAGAAAATCTTCCCGCACTGTACACAAACTGCGGAATTCATCCTCAAACGAAAAAGTAATTTGAATCTCCTTGCTGCTGATCACTACAATTTCCGAAACAAGTAGCGAGAGTAACTCCCTTGTGATTTCCTGTGACTTTCCAAATTTCATCAACACTGCTATATAGGGATTCTCCAGTTTTACAAGCTGTCTGTAATCCGTGATTTCTTTTTCTCTCTCCCTTATCCTTTGCTCCAGACGAACAACATCCTCTTTATACTGCTTTTGTATCCTTTTATAGTCCAGTGCCTCCAAAATGCCGTCCGCCAAATCCTGATAGCTGTCAGAAAGCAATTCTTTTTTTCGTGTGACTTCTTTATATAAAGCCTGCAACTCTCTCTCCATGCGCCCGATCTTTCTCTGACAGCTTGCCTGTACCGTCTCCTGGCTTAAAGCCATTCGGGTATCCTCCAGCACGGAGATGTACTGGAACAGCACCTTTTTCACAATGGACAGCAGCACCTCTTCCCGTATCATAACCAGCTTATAGGGATTGCCCTCTTTATCAAATGCTTTGGGCGAGCGATAAGCCTTAACCAGAACCTGGCCCGCCTGTTTCCGGTAACAGGTTTTGCATAAGGTAAGCCCGCTGTTTGCCGCCTTGAGCATTCCTTGAAAAAGGTAAATTTCTTCATCCACAACTTTGGGGCTTTCGCCATTTCCCCTGTGAAAACTGATTTTTTTCCTCTGGCTTTGGACTTTTTCAAACAAATCCTCGGTGATGATTGCATCATGGGTATTTTCTACGGTTACTACATCCGTATCTCTGCTGCAGCGCTTTCCCTGTGTCATTCTCCCCAGATAAACCTCATTCGCGATGATTCCACGAATAGACTGATACCTCCACACTTTCCCCTGAGGCGAGGGAATCCGTAATCGGTTCAATTTCCTCGCAATTTCCGAGTAGGACTCACCCTCACCAAACAGCTTGAATATCTGCCTTACCACTATCGCCTCATCCTCATTTACCACAAATCTCCCCTTTCTCTGCTGATCCTTTTTGTATCCGAAAGGTACAACAGATCCGGTAAATTCTCCCCTACTGCGCTGAACATGCCTCGCACTGCTGATCTTTTGGGAAAGGTCCTTGGCATAAGAAGCATTGATAATGTTTTTCAACGGCAAAAGCAGTCCTGTATCTTCCAGTTTTAGGTTTTCACTGTCATAGCCGTCACTAATCGCAATAAACCGGATTCCTATAAAGGGAAATATCTTTTCCAGATAATTGCCCGCCTCTATATAATTCCTGCCCAGTCTTGACAGGTCTTTTACAATGATGCAGTTTACTTTTCCTGTCTTTGCATCCTCCATCAGCCTCTGCCACTGGGGCCGGTCAAAATTGGTGCCTGTGCAGCCGTTGTCACAATAAATATCCACCAACTGAAACTCCGGTTTTTCCCGGATATATTCCAGAAGAAGTTCCCTCTGGTTTCTGATTTTCTCCGTTAAGTCACCTTCCTGTTCTTCCATTGACAGGCGTACATATAAGGCCGTAAGGAAAGCATATTGTGTGTGAGAAGAACTTCTTGATATCCCATCCAATGATGGGATGTCTTTAGAAGTTCTTCTCACACTTTTGCGGGAAATTCTTGCCATGTCCTCCCCCCCGATTTCTATCATCCGGCAAAGCCGCCATAGCGCCGCAACGTTTCTCCAGCACGGCCTTTGCAATATCAAATTCATCTTTATACCGAAACTGCACTTCTATTTCGTTTGCAGAGAACACCTTAACCTGATCCACCAATGTAACTAATAAAGAGCGGTTCAGATGTTCCACATTTCTATGTACCGTAAATTCCTCCAGCCATCTCTGCAGCACTGTATTCCCCTGTAAGAATTGCTCCTTTTTCTGCTGCAATTCCTCTTTTTTTTGTTCGGCATCCCGTTCCCTTTGGCGGTAAATCATTTCAAAGTCCTTATATTCCTGACGGCTGATAAACTGATCGTGATAATCCTCATAAAGCTTCAGTTTCAGCCTGCCAATTCTTTGGATCTCTTTTTCCTGTTCCTCCACCAGCAGGTCAATACTTTTCAATTCCTGCTCCTTTAATGGAATGGACCGTATATCTTCCAGCAATTCTCCCATCTGAATGATAGATGCTATATGCTGCTTGATTGTCTGTGTGACCGCCTGCTCCAGTTTGTTTTCCCTGATGCAGGCACCGCGGCACCGCAGAATTTTTTTCTTATCATAGCAGCCATAATACACATACGGCTTCTCTTTCACTGTTTTCTTATACCTAAGCAGTTTTTCACCGCATCGGCCACAGACTGCGAGGCCGGAAAATAAGTAAACCGTTTCCTCCCCGGGGCTGGTCCTCAAATCATTCGCCAGTATTTTCTGCACGATATCAAAGGTATCCTTTGCCACAATAGGCTCATGCATGTTTTCCACACAATACCATTGCTGCGGTTCCCTGTTCCTGCGGGCCTTTACCTTATAGTTGATACTGTACGTCTTGCCCTGCTCCATTACCCCCAGATAAACCCTGTTCCCCAGAATATGCCGAATCACAAGGGGCGACCACAGAGCTTTCCGGTTCCGCTGAAAATGGCACTTAAAATTTTCCCCTTGCAGACGTTTATACTCCGCAGGAGACGGCACTCCCTCCTGATTCAGCAGGTCAGCCAGTTTACCGTTGCTCATTCCGCCGATTGTCAGTTCAAAAATTCGCTTTACAACAGCAGCGGCATCTTCATCCACAAGAAAACGGTGATTATCTTCCGGCGCCTTTTTATAGCCATATGGAGCAAAAGAACCTACATACTCTCCCTTTTGCTGTTTCATTTCAATGCTTGTACGAGTCTTAATGGAAATGTCCCGGCAATACGCATCATTCACCAGATTCATAAAAGGGATTACCAATTGTTCATTCCCGCCGTTTGTAAGGGCACTGTCATAGTTTTCACTGATTGCAATAAAACGCACGCCATAGACCGGAAAAATTTCTTCAAGATATTTCCCTACTTCGATATAATTTCTTCCAAATCGGGATAAATCCTTGACAATCACGCAGTTTATAATGCCTGCTTTCATATCCTCGATCATCTGCCGAAAAGCTGGGCGCTCAAAATCTACGCCTGAAAATCCATCATCAGCATATTCCTTTACAATTTCAATTTCCGGATGGGATTTTACAAATTTTTGGATAAGGTCTCTCTGATTAGAAATACTATTGCTTTCATTCCTTGCGCCCACGGCTGCTATCTCATCCTCTCGGGACAGCCGCTTATACGCACCAGCATAGTATTTCTGATTTGAAATACGCATGGCTACCTCCTAACAATAAATCTGTTAAGAATAGCCTGCAAATTAAGATTTAGATTTGTCCTTGTTTGTATTTTACCAAATCTTTTTTCCTTATACAAGCCATCCTTCCATTTTTTTCCGTTGAACTTTGTAGCAAGTTACTGTTCACTCCGTTCACAGCAACCTATGCACAGAAATTGAAAACATCGATTTCGCGCATGTCTGTCTCAGGTTTATCACGC
>ERZ808040.151-NODE-151-length-67792-cov-6.300864_pt1 | contig 67792 bp, 56 predicted proteins | sample MGYA00380191_ERZ808040 | MGnify/ENA primary metagenome ERZ808040 (study PRJEB31490, sample SAMN06133395) | mouse gut metagenome | isolation source: J6 | host: mice | place: China: Chengdu | collected 2015-05 ...
GGAAGTTTAGCTCAGCTGGGAGAGCATCTGCCTTACAAGCAGAGGGTCATAGGTTCGAACCCTATAACTTCCATTTTATAAATTGATTATCGTTATCGTGCCGATGTGGCTCAATTGGCAGAGCAGCTGACTTGTAATCAGCAGGTTATCGGTTCGAGTCCGATCATCGGCTTATAAAATATGGATGGGTTCCCGAGTGGCCAAAGGGGACAGACTGTAAATCTGCTGGCACTGCCTTCGAAGGTTCGAATCCTTCCCCATCCACTTGATTGTTGCTATAAAGATGGCAATGATCTTATGTATTATCGCGGGGTGGAGCAGTCTGGAAGCTCGTCGGGCTCATAACCCGAAGGTCATAGGTTCAAATCCTATCCCCGCAATTTCCTCAATTTAATAGTATTGCATGCCCAGATAGCTCAGTTGGTAGAGCAGCGGACTGAAAATCCGCGTGTCACTGGTTCGATTCCGGTTCTGGGCATTTCTTTATGGGACACTAGCTCAGTCGGTAGAGCACTTGACTTTTAATCAAGTTGTCGCGGGTTCGATTCCCGCGTGTCTCACGCCTTCAAGACAGCAGCAGATAAGGGATTTACGATAAAACCTAATATCTGTAGCTGTTTTTTTGTGTGTAGCTCGAATTATGTTTTGATTTTCTCGAAACGTCCCTAAAATTACTCCGTATTATTTTATACTCATCTCCTGTTTTTTCCTCACATAATTTTAGTTAAATCTTTTGAACCTTTTCCCTTTTAAAACCGTCTATATATTATAAGAATAGGACAGCACGTTAGATATCCGTTTTATTCTTTGTCTATTCTTTAGGTCATAAGCAGTATGGAACCAAGATACGTAATGCATGGGAGGGGTATCATGAAGTTTAAGGAAATCACGGTTTGTATGGATATGTATGGGTGCCCAAACCGTTGTAAGCATTGCTGGCTGGGGATAACTCCTAATGGCAATATGGAAGTTTCAGAAATCAGATCCGCCGTGAACGGATTTAAATCCTTTGCTGAGCATGTACAAGTATATGATTGGTACCGGGAACCGGATTATAGGGACAATTATCAAGAACTTTACAGGCTTTGTAACCAGCTTTCCAGTCGGTCAATACAACATTTTGAACTGGTGAGTTTCTGGAGGCTTGTCCGCGATACAGAATATGTTAAATGGCTTTCTTCCATCGGTTTAAAAAGTGCACAGTTGACGATTTTTGGATGTGAGGAGACTACAGACTTTTATATCGGCAGAAAAGGAGCATATAAAGAAATATTGGAAGCGATTGAGATATTGATCAATCATAAGATTTCTCCGCGCATCCAGACTTTCATCAATAAAAACAATATAGATGAACTGGAACATATCGAACGTTTAATAGAATTTCTTGATTTGGAAAATCGCTGCATGGATTTTGGCGGCCATTTTTCCTTTTTTCTGCATCAAGGATCCTGCGACGGTGAAAATGAAAAATTGTATGATATCAGAGTTACTTCCGATGATCTGCCAAGAATCCCTGCGTTGTTAAAAAGCTACACTTTGAAACATTTTGGGAAGAATAATATTATGGATGTCTTTGGGAGAACAGAACAATCCCTTTATGAAGAGTTATCGACAGATCATTCAACATCAACTTATGTAAATGTCAGTCCGGTATTTTACATTGATAAAGATTTTAATGTATATCCCAATATAACTGCCCCATCACTGCCGTGGTGTCTTGGAAACCTAAAAAAGGATGGGGTTGGAACAGTGCTTGATAATTACATCGAAAGCAACAGTCTTGCCCAGCGGACACGGCTGACGGTTTCGCTATGCGATATTGTAAAATCAAAAGGTGACAAAACGAGTAAGCGTCTGTTTACCAAAGACGATTATATTACTTTTGTATTAAACAAGTATTGTAGATATTGATATGATAAGTTGTTCTGATATGTTACCCTGTGAGCCAGTAAAAATCTGCCGAGGAAAATGAGGTTTATCATGAATAAGCTGGAAATATTTGAGTTGTTGCTGCAGGAATGTAAAAACTCCGTAGAACGCACCGTTTTCTTCCGCATTTCCCCGCGGGCGGATGCAGAGGATGTGCTGCAGGAAGTATATTTGACGGCATACCGCAAGTTTGAAACACTGGAGAACCGTTCAGCGTTTAAAGCGTGGATAATTAGCATAGCGCGGAATAAATGCGTGGATTATTATCGCAAAAAGGCGGCAGTCATGGAGTTTCCGATGGAGATTCTTTCCGGGCGGATTATGGTGTATGGACGCTATGGGGTGCGGGAACGGGGTCATGTGAGGGAAGCATTGGAACAACTTAGCGATAAGGATCAGAATATTTTAAAGCTGTATTATTTTCAAGGGCTGCCGCAGACGGAAATTGCGCGGAAGCTGCGGATACCGCTTGGTACGGTAAAAAGCCGGTTGTATGCGGCACGGGAAAATTTTCGGAAAATCTATCTTTCGCATTTGAAAACAGATGATGTGTTAAGCGGAGGGGATGAAAAGGAAACACAGAAAAGGAGAGGAACAGTGAGGGCGGAGGTTTCTGAAACAGAATTGATGCAGGAAGAAACCGTATGGCATCGGTTCACTGGGACAGAGATAAAACAAAGGGAGACCCAAATAAAATTGACCGGCACAAAGAGAAAGGGCAACAAAACAGCAGGGATAGAATCGGGGACGACCCGAACAGGGCAATTTCAGACAACCCAAAAAAGGGAACAACGGACAAAGGAAACGGCAGAAATAAAGACAATGAGACCGGAGGTAAAAGCAATGGAAAATGAAATGATTAAGGAAACAATACAGAAGAAAGAAACAGCCGACAGAGAGACAAAGCAAAACTGCAAAGAGAGTGATTGCTGTATGGCAACCACAAAAACACGGGAAGCCCGAAAGGCAACGGTTCTGCCGGAATTTCTCCCGGAGTACATTATTACAAAATCGCAGGAGCCGCCGTTTGAGACCATATGGGAGGAATTGCAGGGCTGGATGATTGTACCGCGTCTTGGGGAACAGCTGACATGGGGGCTATATGAGCTGCCGTCGCGCAGGCGCACGGAATATACGGAGCTTGTTGTGGCAGGGCGTGCCCAGGTTCACGGAATAGATGGGGTCGAGATCATTGCGATGCAATATAACGCGGAAGATTATTACCGGACGGGCAGTGTAAACGAGATGGAGCGGAGATTTGTGGCACAGCTGACGGACACTCACAGCCGGTATCTGGCAGAGAGCCATGTTGAGAACGGTGTGCGCAAATGTTATACTTTTTTGGATGGGGACAGTTTTACAAAAAACTGGGGCTTCGGAGAAGATAACTGCGGGAATGAAATCCATGTGAGGGCAAAGGGAATTTTGCAGCGCGGGGGAAGTACGGTTACGGTTCATTCGCATAACGGAAAATGCGGCAGTATGGATGTTGTTGGAAGGTATACAGTAAATATTGGCGGAAAAAGTTACGATACTATATGCGTGATGGATGTGGAAAGCTTCGATGACGCGGTTGTAACGGAAAGTTATATTGACAGAAACGGAAGAACTGTACTTTGGCGGAGGTTTAACCGTGACGATTGGGCGCTCGCCCATTTTGGCGGGAAGAAGTGGAGTGAGATGCTGCCGGACAATGAGAAGCTCACGGTCGGCGGCAGCATCTATGTACATTGGTATGACTGTATTTCGGACTATATTCTGTAAAGTTTATCTCGTGGTATCCATTTTCTTTTTCAGCGTTTTGGACTTGCCAGGGAAAGAATCCAGGTATCACACCTAGCGTTTCAGACTGCGGATCCGATCCAAATAAGCTTCCCGTTGGATGTCCCCATATCCCGTGATGGCATCCGGTACGCGTTTTGATAGTTTTGGCTCATCCCCGGAGGGGATACAGTATTTTTTCCGGTCGGCTGTCCGCACGATTGTCCGGTAAAAATTGACTTCGGTATCAAGACCGGGCGTTGGGCTCCCTATGCGGAAAAAACTGTGGGAACGGTAAATCCAGTGCACTGACGAATAAGGAAGCAAAATCTGAAAAGATAACCTGTGAGTATCGTGGAAACAAAAGCAGCGCTGCGTGTAAATCACCGGTGGTTTTCCGGTTTCAAAAGTATCACATAGTTTTGCGAGAAGCTCCTGCTGTTCCTGCTGCGGGAGCTTATTGTATTGAGCTAAAAATCCCCTGTACCAACGCTTGATCATTACATATACAGAAATGATCGGAATCAAATAAAACGCGAACAGACCAAGCAAAAAGAGAAGATTCCGTGAATTGTTGAGCAGTTCCCGGTGGATAAACCGGGCAAAATCACGCGGCATTGTGGACAATGTGCCGCCTGACATAAAGTATGTAAACAATATTGTCCCGACATTGACGAGCACAATGAGAATGACAACAATACGGAAGACACGCATTTTACCAGCCAGAAGCTGCCGCAGTGGATCGGAGCGGAAACGCGCTGCCGAGCGGGCTGCGGGGGAGTGGGTGGATTTATAAGGGTAGGAATTAACAGTGCGGGGTGAATTATAGGTCAGGGAAGGCGTGTGCAAATACCCACTCTCTTCTTTACTGGCTGGGGACTGTATATTTGCCGTAACCGCGGCAACAAGTTCGGCGGTGGCGGCGGCATCTAAATGTACGGTCATTGTATATAGGCCATTGGCAAAGGAAGCATGGGCGGATGGATGTATGGTACGGAAAAGAATGGTATTCATTTCGTCGGGATATGGTTCGTTCGGCTTGATGGAGACACGTGTCAGCTGTTCCACCGGCAAGATCAAAAGCCTTCCGGTGTTTTGGAAAGCCGCGGCCTGCAGGGAAGTTTCCTGCTGCGGCATCAGAAAGATATACTTTTCCGTGATTACCTCCGTCCCGTTTGTGTACAGCGGGGAGCATAGAGCCAAAATAATTTCGTTGTAGACGGTGTCAAAGTCCCCGAAACTTTGGATTTGGCGGCCGATCGCGGAATGTTTTACAAAAAATCTGGCACAGAGCAGGCGCGGCAGAAGTAAAAAAACAAATAGAAAAACAGCAAAGCCAATGATGGCAGGCATGGTTGACCTGCCGCGGAGGGACGAATATGGGATTAAGAAAAAAAGGATGGATAAAACAGCGGCAGGAAGCAGCAGGCGTAGTTTTGCCGTTTCCTGGGACATCCAGCCACGCATATATTTGCGCGCCGAAGTGGTTTGGTCTTCTTGTCCATCATGAGTTTTGGTCATAGGGAAACCTCGCTTTCTTTACAAATTGCCATGTATTCGGTGCGGGAAAACATACCCGGGGATGTGGTACAACGTTTAGGATATTTATGAAAGGCTGCAGTTTATGTACGTGGGAGCAAAGCCACATCGGCACAAAAGTCCCTTGCCTAACCAGTTTATCATAAAATGAAAGTTTTGGGAAGATGGATTGATGTTTTTGCGGCGAAGAGTTATAATCAAGAAAACAATCCGTTAGGCAGAAAAGGGGGAAATATATGGCAGTCATAAAACGGTTTTTCTTTGACGGGGATGATATGCGGGAAGAGGAAGCTGCAAAAAAAAGTGGTATAGGGAATACAGAAAATATGAAAAGGAAAGAAGGGGCAGCAGAACAGCAGGGAAATCACACAGCGGCACCGGACAAAAAAACGGAATCGGGCGATGAGGAATTGTGTATGCTTGTTTCCGCTTTGTTGGGGAAAAACGGGAAACAATACGCCAGAGTTTCATTCGTGCGCGGGGAGGATACTGCAGAGGGAATTGTGCCGGACGGCAGGTTGGAGCATGTCAGCGGCTTTTCGGAAGAGGAAGCGGCAGGCTTAAAGCTTTATTTAGCGGCAAACAAAGACACAATTCTAGCGCAGGCAAAACAGATTGACCCGCTGACAAACTGGCTGCGCACACCGCCAGGAAAATAGGGAATATTTGCACAGCTTTTAATGGCTGTTTCCATGGCTTGCATTTCTGTGCCGGCGGGGAGTCAGCCGCCGGCTACGGTGTCCATCCGTTCAGGTTGCCTGTGCGGACCGCCGTGAAGATTCTTTCGAGGATGCCCGGATTTTCCCGGTTGAGGCGGCGCATAAGTTCCTCTATATATTGGCGGCGTGTCCTGCCGTCGGCGGGGCAGGGGCTTTTTACGACCGGGAGTCCCGCTTTATTGGAAAAGCCGATGACATCCGCTTCTTTCATAAAGAGCAGCGGACGGATGACGGTGAGCCCGCAGCGGTCAAGGTAGGTTACGGGCTCAATCGTCTGGAAACGTCCCTCGTAAAAAAGGGATAGGAACAGTGTTGCGATCACGTCATCCCGGTGATGTGCGTAAGCAATTTTGTTGCAGCCTGTGTCCTGCATGGCATGATTCAGGGCTCCTTTGCGCAATTTGGCACACAGAGAACAGGGATTTTCTTCCTTCCGCTCCTCAAATATGATTTTTGCGATTTCGGTTTTCACAATGGTGTATGGCACACCGAGTTCCCCGCATAAAGCTTTGATACACTCAAAGTCAAGATTGCCGAAGCCGAGGTCAACCGTGACGGCATGCAGCGTAAAAGGTTTCGGATAAAAGCGCATAAGTCCGTGCAGGGCAACGAGCAGTGTCAGACTGTCCTTGCCGCCGGAAATGCCTACGGCGATATGGTCATTTTCCTGTATCATGTTATAATAGTCAAGTGCACGGCGCACTTGGCTCATTACCTGTTGTAATGTCATAATATCCTCATTCCTGTGTTTCTGTCTGCGCGGTGTTGCGCATAGTATTTGTTAGTTTTTGCTATTTGCTATATTTTCGGTTACGGAGGCTGTGGGTTTGGGAATACCGCAAGCCGGTTCCTGCTTAGGGATGGTTGAAAACGCGGCACTCAAGATCTGTTTCAGGTTTCCCACAAATGCAAGGAACGAATTACTCCGGCTATATCGTAGTATGTTTTACTTCCATTGTCAATCCTGTAATTTCCGGTAAAAAAATTTGCTTTCCTTCCTGACTTTGGTATAATGGTCATAGAGCAAAATTGTGAATCAAATCGTCATGAACTGGGCATAAAAGATGAAAGGAGAGGGTGAATCATGGATGATAAGATAGCGCGGCTCGCTGAAATGCTCCGGGAGAGCAGCAATATTGTGTTCTTTGGGGGAGCGGGTGTTTCGACTGCCAGTAATATCCCGGACTTCCGCAGCGCAGGGGGGATTTTTTCGCAGAAGCTAAAAACACACCTGACTCCGGAACAGTTGGTATCGCACACGTTTTATGTGCGCTATCCGGAAGAATTTTATGATTTTTACAAAAGCCACCTGCTCTACCCGCTGGCAAAGCCGAACGACTGCCATATCGCGTTGGCAAAGCTTGAGGATATGGGGAAACTCAAGGCGGTCGTGACGCAGAACATTGATGGACTGCACCAGGCGGCGGGCAGCAGGACAGTTTACGAACTTCACGGATCCGTACTGCGCAATTATTGCACGGAATGCGGTCAGTTTTATCCGATGGAATATGTACATGATGCAAAAGGGGTTCCATTTTGTGAAAAATGCGGGGGAAGGATCAAGCCGGATGTGGTGCTGTACGAGGAGGGACTTGACCAGAGGATTATAACCGGGGCAGTGCGGGCGATCGAGGCGGCGGATATGTTGATCATCGGAGGGACTTCCCTTGTAGTTTACCCGGCGGCCGGACTGATCAATTATTTCCGCGGCAGGCATCTGGTGCTGATCAACAAGAGCGTAACGCCTGCGGACAGCGAGGCGGAGCTGGTGATCAATGACGATATCGCGTGGGTAATGAAGAAAAGTGTGGACGTTTTGGCGGAATAATTCCCGTGTTGTCCGGCTTGCAGTTTTTCCTTGCATAAACGCCATTTTAAAGGAAAAACCGCACAATTTGCACGAAGGAAAGCGATATTTCACTTGCCATTTTCAGCAAATTATAGTATAATTTAGAAGAAGTAAAACTATTTTACAATTTGTTAAAAGTTTGGGTTTAACATCCAAGCAGAAAGAGCGGGCAGGGTCATGCCTCTGTCTGTGTACAAGCTATGAGAATATTTTTAAAAGGAGGATTTATAAAATGAAATTTTTTATCGACACAGCCAATGTGGAAGACATCCGGAAAGCAAATGACATGGGTGTGATTTGTGGTGTGACAACGAACCCGTCCCTCATCGCGAAGGAAGGCAGGGATTTTAACGAAGTCATCAAGGAGATCACTTCGATCGTGGATGGACCGATCAGCGGCGAGGTGAAGGCGACGACGGTTGACGCAGAGGGCATGATCAAGGAAGGCCGCGAGATTGCGGCGATCCATCCGAACATGGTTGTTAAGATCCCGATGACTGTTGAGGGCTTAAAGGCAGTGAAGGTGCTTTCTGCAGAGGGTATCAAGACAAATGTCACGCTGATTTTTTCTGCAAACCAGGCATTGCTTGCGGCACGGGCTGGCGCGACTTACGTTTCCCCGTTCCTTGGCCGTCTTGATGATATTTCCACACCGGGTATCGACCTGATCCGCAACATCGCGGAAATTTTTGATATTTACGGTCTTGAGACAGAGATTATCGCGGCAAGCGTACGCAACCCGATCCACATTACAGACTGTGCCCTTGCAGGAGCCCATATCGCAACGGTTCCTTACAGCGTTATCGTACAGTGCACGAAGCATCCGTTGACCGATCAGGGTATCGAGAAGTTCAAGAAAGACTATGAGGCAGTTTTCGGCAAGTAAGAGGCAGTAGATGGAACTCAAAACAGTATGCACCTTCCCTCTGCCGTGAAAGGGCAGTGGGAAGGTGCATACGGAACTCAATATGGAGGATTTTTGGTATGAGCAATATTGATACAATGTCAGTAAACGCGATCCGCGTGCTGGCAGCAGATGCCGTACAGAAGGCAAACTCCGGTCATCCGGGGCTTCCGCTTGGCAGCGCGGCGATGGCTTATGAGCTTTGGGCAAAGCATATGAACCACAATCCGGCGAACCCGGATTGGCCGAACAGGGATCGTTTCATCCTTTCGGGCGGTCACGGTTCTACCTTGCTGTATTCGCTTCTTCATCTGTTTGGATACGGCCTGACAAAGGATGACTTGATGCAGTTCCGCCAGCTTGACTCCCTGACTCCGGGCCATCCGGAGTACCGCCATACAAGAGGCGTTGAGGCAACGACGGGACCGCTTGGGGCAGGTATGGGTATGGCGGTCGGTATGGCGGCGGCGGAAGCACATCTGGCAGCGAAGTTTAACAAGGAAGGTTATCCGGTTGTTGACCATTACACCTACGTACTTGGCGGCGACGGATGTATGATGGAAGGTATCTCTTCAGAGGCATTTTCCCTTGCCGGCACATTGGGGCTTGGCAAGCTGATCGTTTTATATGATTCCAACCAGATTTCGATCGAGGGCAGCACGGATATCGCATTCACCGAGGATGTGAAGAAGCGCTTTGAGGCGTTTGGTTTCCAGACGCTTGTAGTGGAAGACGGCAATAACCTCGAGGAGATCGGCAAGGCGATCGAGGAGGCAAAGGCAGACAAGACCCGCCCGACGATGATCACCGTAAAGACACAGATCGGTTTCGGCTGCCCGGCAAAACAGGGCAAGGCGAGTGCGCACGGCGAACCGCTGGGCGATGACAATGTAAAGGCGCTCAAGGAGAATATCGGCTGGCCAAGTGACGAACCGTTCTTTGTTCCGGATGAAGTATACGCAAATTACAGGGATATCGCGTCGGCAAAGGCTGAGGTTGAGGATGCATGGAACAAGATGTTCGCGGAGTACTGTGCGAAGTATCCGGAGATGAAAAAGGCATGGGATGAGGAATTTGACCTTGAGGTTGCCAAGAAGCTGATCGACGACGAGAGTTTCTGGGCATATGATGAAAAGCCTGAGGCAACCCGCAATCTTTCCGGACAGGTGCTCAACCGCCTGAAGGACAAGGTTCCGAACCTTATCGGCGGTGCGGCCGACCTTTCCCCGTCCACCAAGACCTATATGAAGGATATGGGTGATTTCTCGAAGGCGGATTATGCGGGCAGGAATATGCATTTCGGTGTTCGTGAGCTCGCGATGGCGGCAATCGGCAATGGTATGACGCTGCACGGCCTGCGCGCGTTCGTTTCGACCTTCTTTGTATTCAGCGACTATGTAAAGCCGATGGCGAGACTTTCTTCGATCATGAAGATTCCGACCACCTACGTGCTGACGCATGACAGCATCGGTGTCGGTGAGGACGGACCGACCCATGAGCCGATCGAGCAGCTTGCGATGCTTCGTTCGATGCCGAATTTCCATGTATTCCGTCCGGCGGACGCGACCGAGACGATCGCGGCATGGTATTCCGCAGTGACTTCGATTGAAACACCGACTGCGCTGGTACTCTCCAGACAGAATCTTCCGCAGTTGGCTGGATCGTCCAAAGAGGCGTTAAAGGGTGCTTATGTGCTGGAAGATTCCACGAAGGAAGTTCCGGACGCGATCATCATTGCCACGGGTTCCGAGGTATCCCTTGCGGTTGAGGCGAAAGCACAGCTTGCGAAGGACGGCGTTGATGTGCGTGTTGTTTCCATGCCTTGTATGGACATTTTCGAGGAGCAGTCCGACGAGTACAAGGAGTCGGTACTTCCGAAGGGTGTCCGCGCAAGAGTGGCAGTGGAAGCGCTCGGCGATTTCGGCTGGGGCAAGTATGTCGGGCTTGACGGCAAGACGATCACGATGAAGGGCTTCGGCGCTTCGGCACCGGCTGCGACACTGTTTAAGAAGTTCGGCTTCACGACAGAGAATGTTGTGGCAGCAGTGAAAGAAGTATTATAGGATTGTCATGTATTTATAGCGTGCAAATCATTTGCAGGCACATGTGCCTGAATGTCAGGACAGTCTGAAAGTTTATAATAGCGTATAAGGGGGACTCCCTTTTCCGGAAAAGTCCGATGGACTGGTTTTCGGGAAGGGAGTTCTTTTTTCTTGCATTATATTTTCAAATGTGCTAAAATAAAGACAGATTTATAAATTTGTCTTTATTTTGGGAGGAAGGACGGGATGCCAAAAGTAGCTTATTCGGAGAAGAACAGGGAAAATATCCGGAATGTGCTGATAGCGGTCGGCCTTGAACTGATGGTGAAGCAGGGGATACAGCACACGACCGTTGAGCAGATTTATAAAAGGGTTGGCATTTCACGGACTTTTTTCTATTCTTTTTTTCCGACAAAAGAAGATTTGGTTGTGGAAACATTATATTTACAGCAGCCGAAGATTATTGCATATGTACAGAAGCTGATGTCAGACCCTGCTTTGAGCTGGCGTGAGGCGGTCAGGAAATTCCTTTATTCCTGCTGTTACGGTGAGAAAAATGGTATCGCAATATTGACAATTGAGGAACAGCAGCTAATTTTCAGGCGTTTGTCAAAGGAAAGCTACAAAGTGTTCCGAGAAAAGCAGGCGCGCCTTTTCGGCAATATTCTGGAGATTTTCGGTGTAAAGGCGGATACAGACACCATTAACCTTTTCACGAATTTGAGCCTGACGGTAATGATCGTGCGCAGGGCAATTCCGGATACCCTGCCGCTATTTGTCCCGGAGGCGGCGGATGAAACGATTGAGTTCCAGATCAATGCTATAGTAGATGCCCTGGAAAAGCGAAAGCAAGAAAGTCAAGTACAGGCGGATTAGCTGAATTGAAGTTTGTCCGGGCAGCATGTTTGGTTACACATTCCGGCGTATTTGGAGATAGGAGGAAGAAAAATGTTTGATATCAATGAAATCAGGGAACGGGCGCAGAAGGGAAAAGACGCGGCAGCGGAAGCGATACATAAGACATTTGAAAAAAGTGGGGAAATCGTGGACAAAATGAAAGCGTCGGATCATGAAGTGCCCGGCCATGAAAAAGAGGGGCAGATGTCTTCTGGCGAAGTGGAAGAGCAGATCAACGCCAGCATGCAGCGGCAGGTGGAGATCCTCGGTCAGATTTTCGGGGCGGACGGGATGGCTCAGATGGCGGTCAATGAGGAGATGCTTCAAAAGATGGTGGAAGATAAAGTATCAGAGGTTATGGCATCCGATGTGGAAAACATGATGGGACAACTGTTCGGGGAGGACATGGGTGTTCTTGCCGCGGCGTTGGAGACGTTGGAAATTGAGGATGGGGAAGACTGGGATGAAGAACCTTCGTTTGGGTCTGAGATGGAAGAAGAGTTGTATTCGGTTCTGGAAGAAACGATGTCCCGAATGGATTCCCTGCCCGAGCCGGGAACAATTCCTTACCAAAAAGACGATGTGAAATGGGGGCAATTTGGGATTTTGCTCTCGGGAATTGTTTCCACCCTCAACAATCACCTTTTGGACGGAATGGACGTGGAGGCACATGTGCCTGTTATGGAGCAGCAGGTTGTGTCGATCGTGCGGCGTTCATGGGGAATTGACGGGCGCGGTGATCTGCTTGGTATGATCCGCTATCTGGCTCAGGAAGGTTATATCCTGCGGTATCGCCTATACGGCGAGGCGGCTTCACCGGAAGAATTAGTGGATGAAAGTATGGACGAGGAGGAGCGGGAATCCGTCCGGCGTGCATGGAAGTTTGTAGATCGCTACAAGACACAGTATGCTCCCGGTTTTTTGGCAGGATGGGACATCGGGCGGGCGGCAATGCTTACCCGATGGGGCAGTTTTTTGGGCTGGATCACCGAGAGCGAGGCAACGGGCATTCTTTGGGATTTATCCCAAAAGGTTGTGGAGGAGTTACATAGTTGGCGCGAATTTGCCCAGTCCTATCTCTTTGGCGGCCTGATGTGGAAATTATTGTGTGGTGACAGTTCCGCTGCCAGTTATCTTGGATATATCGCAGATGCCGCCACAAACCTTTTGGTTGGGGATTCCGGTGAAGGGAAAGGGCAATGGCGTGACTGCCCGTGGCCGGCACAGAGAAAGATCGGGTTTACATGAAATTTTAACATGCTTCTGTTATTTTTGAATTGCTTACCGATAAAAAAATGCTGCAATACTTGTCTGAAAAAATTCCAGCAAGTATTGCAGCATCGTTTTTAAACTTTCTGCATTTCAAGCTGCGCTGTCACAAGCTTATAATATATCCCCTGCTGTTCCATCAGCTCATTATGCGTCCCTATCTCAGCAATGCTATGTCCGTCAATCACCACAAGCCGGTCAGCATCCTTTAGTGTTGAAAGCCTGTGCGCGATTGCGAATGTCGTCCGTCCATTGGTCAGGCGTTCGAGCGCTTTTTGAATCAGATACTCGCTCTCCGTATCAAGGCTTGCCGTCGCTTCATCGAGAATCAGAAGTTTTGGCTCGTTTAAGATTGCGCGTGCGATGGCAATACGTTGACGCTCGCCGCCGGAGAGGGTGAAGCCGCGTTCCCCGACATAGGTATTGTACCCGTCCGGCGTGCGGCAGATGAAATCATGCGCGTTCGCCATTTTCGCGGCACGGATTACTTCCTCATAGGTTGCGTCCGGCTTCGCAAACTTGATATTGTTCAGGATCGTGCCGGAGAACAGAAAGGTTTCCTGTAATACAACCCCAATCTGGGAATGGTAATTCTCCAGCCGGATATCGCGGATGTCTTTGCCGTCAATCAGCAGTTCGCCGTCATCCAGTTCATACAAATGCATGATCAGGTTGATCATTGTGGATTTCCCTGTACCGGATGCGCCGACAAGACCGATCATTTCCCCCGGTTTGATGGAGAGCTTGATATCTTCCAACACCGGCTTGTAGGATTTATAGCCGAAGGTCGCATGGCGGAATTCCACGGAACCGTTGATGGAGAGTTCTGTCGCCTTTTCGCGGTCAATGATGCGCGGCTCCTGTGACATGACATCGTTGATGCGCTCCACGCTGTTGACGAGGTTCATCAGCTGGCGCGGAAGGTTGGTCAACCAGTTTAAGTACATGTAGAGCATGGAGGTGTAATTGATAAACTGCAACAGTTCTCCCGGCGATTTCCTGCCGTTTAAAACATTTACCCCGCCGAAATAGGTGATCAGATAAACCCCGGCACCCATCGCGAACGAGAGCATCGGGAAGAAAACCGCCCAAAAGACTTCGTTTTTGCTGTTGATCTTGGCAAAGGAGTCTGCGAGCTCGTTGAAATGTTTTGCTTCGGCTGCTTCCTTACCGTAGGATTTTACCACGCTCATGCCGGAGATTACGTCCTGCAAGGAACTGTTCACATCATCGTCCTTCTGCCATTGGCGGTGGAAGCGGCGGTGGATGTTCTTTTTGAAGGCTGTGGACAGTATGAGCCCGAACGGCATGAACGCAAACGATATCAGCGCCAGTTTCACGTCGAGGATCAGCATGTAAATGATATCGAAAACGAACATGATGACAACGGTGAACATGTTACAGAAAACATCTTCCATAAACATCTTGACGCGGTTCGTATCATGCACGACACGGTTCATCAACTCGCCGGGACGGCGGTCATTGATGAAAGAAAGGGAAAGTGTCTGAATCTTGTGGTAAAGCTTTGCCCGCAGATCCTTGCTTAAAGTCGATCCAAGTTTCGCGCATAAATAAGCTTTGGTGATATTGATCACCACCATGCCGATACTCAGGCCGAAGATGATACTTAGGAAAAAGTAAGCCTGCGGCAGTGTACCCTTGCGGTCGTACAAAACATCGTCAATCAGGTGTTTCTGGATCTCGGGGTTGAGCAATGTGACGATTGCAGCCAGTGACATTACGGTAAAAATTACGGCAAGCTGTTTTTTGTACGGGGTCAGCATGGAAAGGAACTGTTTTGCCGTACCGCCCCCCTGCTTACTGCAGTGCGGGCATTGCTTTGTGCCCGGAAGTGCGCGGTGGCATTTCGGACAGGTGCGTTCGTACTCGTCGCTCGACACGAGGTTCATATTCCCGGAAAGGAACATCATAAGCCCGCGTGCCACATAGGAAAAGCGGGATAGATGCTTCCCGGAAAAGCGGGCGATGATATGTTCTTCCCCGTGCATCTGGATCAGAAAAAGCCCACAGTCAATCTGAGGTTCGCTGGCAATTTTCTCGCAGTCGGATAGCATATACTGTTCCCTTCGCTCACCGTGTCTTAGTACGACAATGCGTTTTTGCGTCGCGACGATATAGGAATCGTCGAGGAAATCCCCGTTCTCGTCAATATCGTAGGGGACACAGTAACAGATTTCTTCCCCGGACGGCAGTGAAAGAAGTGCTAGGTTTTCTTGTGACAAATCATATTTTAGTATCATGGAAATGCTCCTCCTTGCCCGTTTTTGCGGGCAATGTATGCCTTTGCAGGTAGCTCCTGCACTTGAAGGAATTGAGTCAATTCCCGGATAAAATGCTCATGTTACAGGAATAAATCCAATTTTTTCAATTCCTTCGTCGTCAGTTTCATGATGTCCGGAATCTCAAAGCGGTTTTCGTCAATGTCTGAGATCAGGATGCGCGTCTCGGAAAGATGGACAACCGCGTGCCCGCCCATGTTGATGGTAAAGCGGCACGCGCCGCGGTCGGTGACAACCTCAAAATATGCGTAGCCGTACTCTTCCTTAATATTGACGATCTTTGTGATGATTGGGGTGAAATAGCGCAGGTTCAGCTGTTCCGTAAGCATCTGTGCCGTTTCCTTTTTGACATTCTTCATGTCCTCGATGATGCCGATTTCTTTGGAATGTTCATCTGGTGTGCGGATGGAAATATATTTTTCCGGGTCGGAAAACGGGAACATGCGGACAACCTGCACGCGAGGGTAAAATTCTTCCCCGATGCGCACGCTGACAAACCCTCCGTCCGTGCGCTTAAATTCCGCGTTGTCTTTGTTGATATAGCGGAGTTTCAGCATTTCCTCCGTTTCTTTTTCCATCTGCTCTAAGTTGAAATCTTCATGGTCCCCGCCGCTTGGCGGTGTCTTACCAAATGGTGCCATATCTAAAATCCTCCTATATTAAGTCCCGCACAATCCCTCCACAGCGCCCCCACCGTGGAAGTGTTTTTCTGTCCGCACAGCGCCCAGAAAACCCCTTCCCGGCGCAGCTGCGGGATTGTGCTGGTTAAGTCCCGCACAATCCCTCCACAAATTATTCGATACCTTTCAACGCCAGGGCCTTGGTCTGCAGTTCCATCAACTTGTAGTATGTGCCGTGCAGTTCAGTGAGTTCTGCCTGCGTCCCTTCCTCGGTAATCTCCCCGTTGTCGATGACAACCAACCGGTCGGCATCGCGCAGGGTGGAGAGGCGGTGGGCGATGGAGATTGTCGTGCGCCCTTTGATCAGGTAGTTGAGGGATTCCTGAATGGCTTTTTCGGTTTCCGTATCTACGGACGCGGTTGCCTCGTCCAAAATGAGAATTTTCGGGTTGGCTAAGATCGCGCGGGCGATGGAAATACGCTGGCGCTCACCGCCGGATAGTTCCCGCCCGGCAGAGCCAATGATCGTATCGTAGCCATCCGGCATCCGCAAAATAAAATCATGTGCGCTCGCAAGAACTGCCGCGCGGATGATTTCTGCCTTAGTTGCGTCCGGGTTTGCGTAGGCGATATTCTGCTCGACTGTCCCCATAAAAATGTAGGTTTCCTGCGAAACCATCGCGACGTTGCGCCGCAGGTCATGGAATGCCAGATCGCGCACGTTTACGCCGTCGAAATAGATTGCACCTTCCTGCGGGTCGTACATGCGGGAAATCAGATTGACGAGCGTGGTCTTGCCCGCGCCGGAGCGCCCGACAATACCGAGCATCTCGCCCTCCCTGATATGCAGGTTAATATTTTTTAATACCGGCTTGTTGATCTCGTAGCCGAATGTCACATGGTCAAGGACGATTTCACCCTTTGGAGCGGGCATCGGGATCGGGTTCTCCTTCTCCTGTACTTCCGGGATGGCATCCAGAATCTCGAACATGCGTTGTGCGCTGTTGATGCTGTCTGACCACCAGTGGAAAATGTGGGAAAAGAAATTCATCGGCCCGGATAGCTGTCCGACATAGCCGACAAAAGTAATCAGCACGCCGAGATCGAAACTCGTGCCGGAAAGCACGAGGGCAACGCCGATAAACCAGACGATCATGCTGGTCAGCTCCTGCGTAGTCGAGTACAGAAAGGTAAATTTGTTGCTAAAGCGCACAATCGCAAGTTCCGCATCTTTCATGCGCGAGTTGTTTGTAGAAAAACGTGTCAGTTCCCTCTGTTCCTGCCCGAATGCCTTGACTACGCGTGCGCCGGTCAGGTTGTCGTTCACCTGGCTGTTTAAGGAACGTTCCGCGCGGTGCCGTCTGCCAAACAAGCTCCAGAGATGCGGGCGCAGCTTCATGCCGACCACCACGGAGATCGGTAGCAGGACGCAGGCAATGATGGCCAGTTCCCAGCGGATGGAAAACATGACGATCAAAGTGGATATAATTACAAATGTATTCACCAGTATGTACGGCGCACCGTCGATAAAGAACCCCGTTACGCGCTCCGCATCCCGCAGTACGCGTGTCATCAGGCTTCCGGTCTGGCGGCTTTTGTAAAAACTGATCGAGAGCTTGCCCATCGCGCCGAAAATATCTTTTTTCAGGTCGCGCACAACACTTGTGACGATCTGCGCCGTGAAAACACCCTGCAGGACGGAGAGCAGCTGCAGTGACAATTTGGCGATGAACATAGTCAGAACCACAAGGAAAAGCGCCGTAGCAAAACGCCCGTCCTCTATCCCAAGCTTGGCGAGGAATGCCGAATCCTTTTCCAATATATGGTCGTAGAGCACCGTACCGTTTAAGTAAGGCCATACAAGATTAAGTGCCGCAATGCCGACAAAGCAGAACAGCATGACCGCAAGCTTGGCGCTGTACGGTTTAAAGTAGCGCAAAACCCGCATAAAGATTGTGCCGCGTTCCATACATTTCGGGCAGATCTTTCGGTTGCGGTTCGGGTACATCGTGCCGCATTTTGGGCAATATTCTTCCTCCTCATCTTCCTCCTGCATGAAATCCGGCTGCGGGTTCTTGATGTGGTCAAAGGCTCGTACAAGCCGGTGCATATTTTTCATATACAAATTGGAAAATGCGGCGAGAGCGTCGCCATCGTTTGCGATCAACAGACCGCAGGCAACCTGCCGTTCGATCTTTACAGACTCAAGTTCGGCGACCGAGAGAGAACGGAACGCCCAGTTCTGTCCATAGTCCGTTTCCAAATCTCCTTTTTTGCTGTAGCCTTTGAAAGATCGGACACGGGAGGGATCGGGCGGGGAAGTGAGCAGACAGAGTTTGTCCGCAGTCAGGATCACATATCCGTCCGCGTACTCGCAATTCGTGTTCATATCCGTGGCGCAAGCGCAAAGCAGTGCGTCGGAAGTGATACCGTGCCGCGAGAGCAGTTCAAGGACGGATTTGGGTAACTTTACCTTTTCCATGACGGAATAACCCCCTTGATAGTGTACTTCTTTTAGTGGTTTTTAGTAACATATTGTTCGTGAGATGTGATTTCCATTATAGCACGAAACTATGTTCGGATGCAAGAGGAAATACTGTAAAATGCAATCTAATTTTGTAAGCTTTCTTTTTAATATCTCTTTGTGCATTTTGGGTTGTTTTAATGCAATTTTCCTTGCAGGGGAATGCCGGACGTGGCTCCTGTTGATTTAATATGATGGGAGTTCCGCCCGGGTGCATAATGCCAATAGGATCATCAAATCCGGGATGCATTCCACCTGCATAAAAAAGTACAGATTATAGTTTTTCTGTGTACCACTTTTTTAAAACGATCTCAGCCTTTTTCAGATGGATATTAAAGCCTAAATCTTTTTCGGCAGCTTCGCGCGTTGTGTAGATCCGCGTGCCCCAGTCCCACCAGAAAAATCCGGCAAACCAGTCCTCGTGCGAGAAAACGGAAAGGCAGGAATCAAAAAAGCGCGCCTGTTCCTCCTCGTCCCAGGGAAATTCCTGATGTGAGAAATCCCATGGCATCATCGCACAGCCTTTCGCGCTGCGGCAACCAATCTCCATGAAGATCACCTTTTTCCCAAGTTTTTCTGCAAGCGGTTTTAATTGGTCGCGCACCTTTTCCCATGCTGCCGTCATATTGGCAAGACTTTCACCCGGAACCTTTGCGACCGGGAAATATGCCGAAGTACCGATGTAATCCAGCGCGTCAAACCAGCGAACCTGGTCTTCCTTACCGTGGTTGGTATTGTAAACAAGCGAACCGTGGTAAACTTCCCGCACTTTTGCGATCAGTGCGCGCCAATAATCCTCCTTGCGCTCCGTGCCGAGCATCTCACAGCCGAGACAGAACATCTCGCAGCCTGTGTCTTCCGCCAGTTCCGCGTAGTGCAGCAAAAAAGCGGTATAGCTGGCAAACCATTTGCTCCAATAAGTATCTCTGCCGACCATATCCCCGTCCGGGAAATCAATCTGCGCCCGCCAGGCACCGTCCTGGCAGTTGACCATCGGCTTTAAGCAGACTTTGATCCCACGTTCCCGCGCGCGGCGGATGGCAAAGGTAACATCCTTATCCGAGGCGTTCCTTTCATAATCAAACAGTATCTTTGTGGAAGCATAGCTTTCCTGATCGACCGCAACCGCCAGACAGATCCAGTTCACGCCGGTATCAAACAATAGATCCTGTGACATAACCGCCTCCGGTGTGCGGTACATCCCCCTCCCGCCGCAATATCCGTAAGTGTATCCTTTTATTTCCATATCTTTTCCCCCTTTATATTCAGCTGCTGATATCCGCCGTTACCAATCCCAATTTTAGAATAGCAGTAGGAAAAAGTAAATGTATTTTTCTGAGGAAAGGATGTGTTTTGTAAGGAGCTTTTTCTCATACTTTGAATATCTCCGGAAACGTATGCCTTGCAATTCATGGAGTGTCACAATGTAAAAAAATGGTAATTGCGGTAAAATCGTTCCGGATAAGGAAACATCTGATGTACTAAAATAATGGAAGAAACAGACCTTTATGAAATGGATAAGGAAGTACAAAATCTGATAGACGGGGTATGTTTGTCGGAACAGATAAAAGAAAACAATAATACAATCCGTAATCTGGCCGGGGAATATAAAAGATAGAGCCGGATTGCCGGAAGAGAGTGCGGGCGCAGCTGGAGCGCATGAAAGAACAATGTAAAGAGCAGAATAATCTGTACGGAAAGCAAAATGATTTAAAAGGGCAGAAATATAAAATAGAAAAATTGTTGGAGCAATAAAAAATGTGTGGCGTAGCGATTGCTATGCACCATATTTTTGTGAAAAAAAGAAATTGGATGTGATACAATCAAACGACCAATCATGAATTTGAAGAGAAAGATATATAAGAACTTATTCCTCCTTGTTGGTCTGGTTGTATGGTGAAAGGGAACAATAATCTATTTTTAATATACACCCAAAATCTGGTTTTAAATATGACGTTTTGCGGAAAAAGACCAGATTTTTTCCGCATCATAGCCTTTTCCTTGGCAGTGTCCGTATCCTGGATGTTTTTTAGTCCACGATGGCCATCGTGGTTTTGGGTTCACGCCCGTCCTTTTTACGATCCAATTCAACCAGCTTACGCAGACTTGTGTCAAACAGGCTCTTATACCCATGGAGCAAAATGTTTTTATTGATCGTTGAGTTCCATTATTGACATAGATAGATGGATACAATATAATATAAATGAAACATAACATAATTTATCCCGGAATGCCATGTGATCTATTCTGGCTTATTTTAGTGAAGAGGAAAAAATGGACAAAATACATAATCTAGTATTTGCAATGAAAGAAATTGCAAAGGTATCAAAATCTATTATCGTAATGCTCTTATTTTATGCAATATTATCTTCCGTACGCACGGTGATCGACTTAATTCTAATAAAATATCTGGTGGACTATGCTCTGTCACCACAATTTCAATTATCAACCTTGATATTTTGGCTTATCGGCTATTTTGTTTTAAATTTTGTCATAAGACTTTATCTGAACATATTGTTAAAGAGATTGATCCGTAAATTTGAAATGAGACTTACCTCCTATACTTATGAAAAATTATATAAGAAAATACTTTGCCTTGATTACTTAAACTATGATAAGCCGGAGTTTTATGATAAGCTTCATAGAGCGATGGATGAAACCAAACTAAGATATTTTATGGTCTGTATGCAATTTTTTTCGCTCCTTACAAATTGCGTGACTTGTTCCTGTATATTTACGATCTATCGTGACCCGGTTATCATAGTGGCGGTATTTTTTTGTGTAGCAGGCTATCTGTTTTATTACTTTCGCACAAATAAAAAACAGTATCATTTTAACAAAAAGGAAGAACCTTATGATAGATTAAAAGATTATTTGGATCGTATTTTTTATCAAAGAGAATATGCGGAAGAGCTCCGTGTGTCACCGGACATCAAAAATAAACTGTTGCATAATTTCAGCGATGAAACGGATGGGTATTTAAAACGATATAATAAGTATTTATCCGGATTTGTAAAAGAAAGTGCTGCTATGACAACAATATATGGTTTGGTTCTCTGGATGGCAGGCTTATATACTTCTGCGAAGCTTCTCGGAAAAGAAGTCGGAGTAGGGGATTTTTTGGTCATGCTAAATATTGTGTCTTCGCTGTCGGATGAACTGATACGTTTTTTTAAAACGGTACCGGATATTTATCAGTCCGCCCTATATATGGGGGATATACGGGAGGTTCTGGGCGCATCAAGTGATTTTAATGTGGAGGCAGGGCTTGATTGCAATGAATTTAAATCATTGGAACTTCGGGATGTGTATTTTAAATATGATACAGAATCTTCGTTTGCCATTCGTGCAGTAGATTTTGTGATCAGGCCGAATGAGATTATCGCAGTTGTCGGTCTGAATGGTTCCGGAAAATCAACCCTGATGGATATTTTAACAGGCTTAATCCGGCCGGACCGCGGAATGGTAATGCTGAATGGTATACCGTATCAGCAATACAACATAGACAGTGTCAGGAAGCTCTTTGGTGTTGTTTTTCAGGATTTCCAGATTTACGAGGTTTCCGTAGCAGAAAATATTTTGATGCGCGAGGTGGTGTCGGAGGAAGATGCCATTGCTGTCCAGAAAGCATTGCAATATGCGGGATTATATGATAAGATCCGAAAGCTTGAGATGGACATTCACACTGTAATTTCCGAGGGGAAGGAAAATAGTGGTTTTTCAGGTGGAGAATTACAAAAGATTGCGGTTGCCAGAGCATATGCAAGCAAAGCGCCCATTCTGCTTTTTGACGAACCGACGAGCAATCTGGATGTCTATGCTACACGGATGTTTTATGAAAAGATGTTTGGCCTAAAGCGGTTTGGAAAGACGGTTTTATTTTCGACGCACAAATTGTATTATACAATGCAGGCGGACAGGATCTTTTATATAGAGAATGGGGCTGTGCAAGAAAAAGGAAGCCACAGGGAGCTGATGGGGCTTGACGGAGCATATGCGGCGCTGTATAGGCTGCAGTCGCATGAATTATTTGATGGGGGGATCGGATGAAATTTAAGAATCGAATGTTGTCAAATTTTAAAATGACACAATATTTAAAAAAGGCCTCACCATATTATTTGAAGATCAATCTGATCCTAGCGGTAGTCGGGTCGGTTGGAAATGTTTTTCAAATTTTATATTATCAAAAATTCGTTGATTTTGTTGTTTATAAAACTCCTAAGCTATTGGAGATCGCAGTATGGTTTTTAGCATATCATACATTTTGTAATGCCGTAAAGATATTCGGATATTGGGTCACTTACAAATTTAATGAACTGGAGAAGGTGAAGATATGTAGATATTACAAGGAATTAGTATATTCTAAAAGTGTAAATAACAAGCTGGAATACTATAATTCCGAGGGATATCCGGATACCCTATATAATGCAATTTATAACGAGGGCATGAATCTTTTTTCCTTTGTGGATAGCTTGTGCAGGCTTATCTCGTCAGTGATCGTATTTTGCTCCGCAATGTATCTTTTTGGTAGATTACATATTATATTTGTGCTGGGTATTATATTTGTTGCAATAAAAAATTGTGTTTTGGCAAACAAAGAAAATAAAATAAGCTATAAGATCTATATGAGAAATCTGGAATTTGACCGCTGTGATACTTATATTTATAATCTGTTTTATAAAAAGCAATTTGCCAGAGAATTAAAAATGTATCCGGTGGGCTCTTATTTTATCGAAAAATTTAAAACGGAAAAGGAAATGCGTTGGAAAGGTAACAAGAAACAAGAACTGCAGAAGGACATGATCAAGTTCCTGAAAGGGACAATAGATTTATTGATTTATGTGCTGAACATTGTCGTTTTGGTCGGATTGCTGATAAATCATAAGATAACGGTAGGTGAATTTACGTTAGTTTTATCTAATTTTGCAATGTTAGCCGGATATGTAGAAAGAATTTTTATATTTTTCCCGGAGGTAAGCAACAATGCATATTATATCAACAATATTTTGAAATTACTTAATAGTGAAGAGCGGGATTATCCGAAAGTACAGCATAGGGGCGAAAATTTGACAGGTGCTGCAGAGCCTGCATATGCAAGGTGTGATCAGGTATCCTTTTCTTATAACGGGAAGGATGAGATAGTAAGAGATATATGCATGGAATTGCCTTCTGGCAAAAAAATCGCAATCGTGGGGGAAAATGGATCCGGAAAGAGTACGTTCATAAAACTGCTTCTGGGGTTATATGCTCCTTGCAAGGGGAGGCTGGAATATTTTCATCCGGATGCTTCGGTTGAGACCTGTAATGAACTGTTTAGTACAATGTTGCAGGATTATAAAATATTTCCGCTTTCCATACTAGAAAATATATCTGCGGATACAGACAGCATGGATACGGAAAGGCTTGAGGAGGCGATTTGTTTTGCAGGTTTAGAGAAAAAGATAAACGCTTTACCGAATGGGATTCATACTGTTTTGACGGGAGAATTTTTAAAAGGAGGGGTAAGTCTTTCGGGCGGGGAACAACAGAGGCTTGCGGTTGCAAGGGCATATGCAAAGGAAAAAGCGATTTTAATTCTTGATGAGCCGTCTGCCAATCTTGATCCGATTGCAGAAAATGAGTTGATTGACAAGATCAACCGTATCGCGGAAGGAAAGACCGTGATTATGGTTACCCATAATCTGGCATATACAAAAAATGTCGATATGGTATATTTTTTTGAAAATGGCAGTATTGTAGAATTTGGTTCACCAAAAGAATTGGTATTAAAAAAGGGACGCTACGAGAAGATGTTAAGGGAACAGATCGAAAGGATGGCAATCAAAAGTGGGGTACAATAAAAAATAAATATTATTGATTCTAAAGTGGTTTTCCTTTGCGTTAATATCCCTTGTTTATAGAGAAAAACCATATTATGGCGCATTCCGTAAGCGCGGCTTTTAAATTTGATTAGATAATCATAAAATCAGACTTGAAATTTTTCGTTTACTGTGATATGATGAAAACCGGAACGGAGGTTTGAAATTATATGGACAGAAAAACGATATCTAAAATTGTGAAAGCCAGCGGCGTATCTTCCGGTGAAATGATCCTTGTTCATTTCTGGGGAGAGGATGCGGACAAAGAGATTGCAAACAATTTTATGGTGGCCGTTGCGGAAAACGGGGCGACACCCATATTGGTGCAGCAGTCCCGGTCAGTAAATCGGGATATCTTCATTTCAGCAAAAGAAAGCTGCTTTAATGAGCGATATTTTGATTTTTTTGCTAAATTTGATGCGGTGCTTGATGTTTTTGCCTATCGTCCTGTTATTCTCGGTTATGAGATTGATGATGATAAGTTTGAGCTTTACCGCAGATATATGGCTCAGCTTTTTTCAAAACTTATGAACTGTAAACGATTTACACAAATCAGGATACCAACCGAGGCAAACGCAGAGGAATCCGGCCTTGACCCGCAGGATTATATTCAGCGTATGGAGAGGGCATATGACGTTGATTATACTGCTGTTTATGAGGCTTGCAGGCAGGCAAAAGACCGTTTTGTGGGAATTGATAAAGTGCAGCTTCATACAGGGGAGAATTGTGAGCTTTCTTTTGAGCTGACGGATAGAGTGTGGCATATTGATGCCGGTGATGGGGATCTTCCGTGCGGTGAGATTTACATTGCCCCGGTCGAGGACAAAACACAAGGTACGGTTTATTTTGAAGTTTTTTACCTTGACGGTGTTAAATACGAGAATGTCCTTCTGCATATTAAGGATGGTCGGATAAGCGGAAGCAGCCAACCGGAAGTCACCGCCTTTTTTGAGAAACAGCCACAGGAAAACAGGGTTGTCTGCGAGCTTGGCTTTGGTATGAACCCTAATGTGACAGATTTATGCGGCTATACTGTTTTAGATGAAAAAATGTGCGGCACTTTCCATATTGCGGTTGGCTCCAATCATATGTTCGGTGGTAAAAATGAGGCTTCGGATCATATTGATTTTGTTGGCCGCGGCAGAATAGTTTAATAATTGGAGAGCAGCAATATAAACAGGCATTCTGCTTTTTCCCGGATTTTGGGATTATCCCAAAGTTTGTGTAAACCTCCAAACGGATGTAAGATAAGATTACTCAGTTTGGAGGTATTATTATGGCGAGAAAAAAGGAAAGCCCACAAAAAGCAGCAATACGGGAAATGATGCGCACATCCCGCAGTCTTATCACGACCCTGCCGAAAAGACCCGGAAATTTTTCCTTATTTCAAATATTCCAAGACTCCGCCATCCACCATATTTGGTTTAAATATTGACTTATAAGAGGAAAACGGATAAATCATGGCCGATTCTGCCACCCCCAGTTCCTTCGGGCTTCCGCTCCCATTCTCCAATTCATAAACGACGGACTCTCTTTTGGGGATAAAAAAGATGTGGTTTCCATCGGAATAGAAAACCAGTGGTTCCTCCTCAAGCAGAACTTTCCTGGGCGGTTCGCCTTCCCCCTCCTGGGAGTTAAAATACAATGCGGTGAGCGCGCCATTTTGTTCCCGATCCGTATACAATATTTTATCTTCATCCAGCAAAAATTTTCCCGCTGCAATATCATAAACGCGCATCTCACAATGTTCATTTAAGGAATATCTGCACAGCCTTGATATATGATCCAGAAAAAAGAAGCTGTTCCCATCAAAGGCCACATTTCCATTATTGTAGGAAAAAAGTGTTTTTCTACTGCCGCTTAGGAGATTGACTTCATAAACCTCGCTTGACGATATAAAATAAATTCTGTCCTTTCGAACCAGAAATGCTATAATTTCACTGTAAAATGTGGCATCTTCCCCGATTTTCCCCAGCCCAAATACAGAAGTCCGCTCCTGGTTGGCATTATCCTGAAAAATAATTTGGCTTTCAAATGTATCCAGATTGACACACACAATGGAAATAATATCATACAGTTCGGAAAAATACCTGTCCTTATTGTCATAGCTGCGCTCCATATAATAAATGCGGTTTCCCTCCCCATAAAACCCGGTGGAAATATTTTTATTTCCGCGGAACACATCCCTGACCAGGGGATAAGTGCTGCCGCTCTCTTTCTCCCTGACTGCAATATAGGAGCCCCCCACCGCATTATAATCCACATACACAAGACCGTCCTCGCCCTCGTAATAAAACCTGTTATCCAGATTGTAAAGAACCTCCGGTATTTCAGGTTCGGCGGTGTCGTCAGAGCATCCAAAAAGGCATGGTATGCAGCACAACAAGATTAAAAATGCCGCGGCACTGTTTCTTCTTTTCTTTTTTTCCCAGTGGTTTGTATACTCTTTAAAAATGATACCTGCAAATAGCATCCCCAAAAAAATATTGGCAAGAACAAGGAACATTTTTATATATCCGGGCACCTGGATAAACTGATAAACCTCTTGCCCGGAAATCTCATTATATTCAAATACCGTTCCCTGATAATATCCCGTGCCGATCATGAACCCTAAAGACCCGGGCATAAAATATTTTATGTATTGTTTTGGAAATCCATAATAGGGCAATAGTATCAGTGCAAGTGTAACGAACATGGAAGTTGCATATTTTCTTAGTACTACGGTTGCCGCGCTGACGGTCAGTCCCCACAGCATACATCCTGCCATGCGGAAAAGGAAGATACGAAAGGCTGCCCCTGTCAGGCTTATGCTGCCTTCATATCCGGAATAGAATGACAAACTTTGAACCGGATAATCTCCGTGATGGAAGCCGTATCCCCATTGGAAATAAGCTATCCGTATGAGAACGTCCAGGATGCATACACTCAGGCTTAAAAAGATGACCAGAAGTATTTTTTCCCTTGCAGTCTTTTTTACTCCGTTTACTGACATTCGGATAATAGTATCCATCTCACTTACATTCTCCCTGCCAAAGCATAGCAATGCAAATATCATAATTATTATAAGCAGTTTCAGGTCGAGGGAGTCCTTTGAAATCAGCGAGTCCCAGGCGTATGTATCAAGCAAATATCTGTTTTCCGGGTTTTCACGGGCATAAAGATATTGTCGGTACAAAACATCGTAACCTTTTTTGGATGCCTGCAGCTGCTCCAACTCCTCAAGCTCGGTGCGGTATGCTTCTTGTGTCAATTCTCCACGCGAATATCTTTGGTAAATTGTCTGTAGCAGGCTTTCTGCCCGTGAAAATTCCGCATCCTTTTCGGAAAAAAATTTTGCCGTTTCCCCGTCCAGGCTGCCGGTTACACTGGATAAGTATTTTGTATAAAAAGGCCGGTACCGTCCGGCTTCCGATATGTCCTGGCCATAGGAAAAAAGAAGTTCGAAGATTTCCAGTAAGACAAATACCAAAAAAATCAGGAATCCACCGGAATGGCACATTAATTTTTTCCATTCATACCGTCTGATATCCATCCGTTTACCTCCCTCTCCATAATACCCATCCGGCATACACAAGCCCTATGAGTAAAAAAGCCGCCACGCCCGCTGCTGTCATGTACTGCGGGAGGGGATATCCTGCCAGATTGCTGAAATCAGGACGCAAAACCAAGTTTCTCCCGCAGATCAGGGAAATCGGATTCCATAAACGGCTGCTGTTATAGATATGGTCATAGGCTGACACACATACTATTATGAAAATGAAATTCAACAGTAACGCCGTCAGGATTCTCCTTGCAGCCAGCGAAAACAGCAAAAATATCATACAGAGCACGCACAGTCCTGCCATCTTATATATTGTAAGCAGCAAATATCCCTGTCCCATGGACAAGTTCAGCAACGTATCCTGAAATCCCCTGACCGCAAAAAGAGGACTCCCCGTGCTTTCGGTTCCTCCGAAAAAAAACGAAAACATACAGAAATCCCATATGGCAAACAGGATGCACATTGCCGTAAGGAACAAAAAGGCGGAAAAAATCTTTGCCAGATAAGTTCTGCCCCGGCCGTTCCGGGAAGTTCTGATTATGTATTTCATTTCCGTTTCTTCTTCTTTTACAAATACGGATGCACAACCGTAAACCATTAACATCAGCAGTAAGATGGATGAGAAATCATAGTAGAGCAGGCTTTGATACATTTCCGTGCTATAAAAATCCTTTATCTGCCTGCCATGGAAGGCTCTCGCAATGTACAAATTCTTTCTGTATTCATACGTATTCCCCCATTCTTTATAGAAATCTATATTTTTCTTTGCCTCGGAAACGATTCCTGCCGCATACGACCTGTAGGTATAATCATATTCCATCTCTTCGACAAAGCATTTCCGAAAGAAAAGCTCATCGCTGTATACATTATAAGTATAGCTGCTTTCATCCTTCTGCGTGCTTGCTGTCTGGTTTCGAACCGTTTCATAAATAGGTCTGTATATCCCCAGCAGATGATCTATTTTTTCCGGTGTGATTTCCCCGCAGTATACCGGATAAAACGTTTCGTATATCTTTTTAAATTCTGCAAGATTGCTGCCGGAAAACAGAGAAAATTCCTGATATACGCTATATATCTTGCATGCGTCCGCCATAAGCAGGAACAGAAATATCAGGATCATTGCAGGTGTCAGAAAATGCTTTCGGACTTCGTAAAAAATTAATTTCCGCATAGGTTTTCCCCTTTACAGCAGCATAAGAATACTTCGTCCAGATTTGCCCCTACCGAAATTGCGTTTTCATCCGGCTTCTCCTGCGCGATCATCCGGATAATCACATCCTTCCCCTCCCGCCGGATATTACTTATCATTATACCTTCCGCTCCCAGAAATCTTTTTTCTTCCTGCGTGGTAACTTGCCACACCTTTCCTGCCAGCGTCTGCTCCAATTCCTCGATCCTGCCCTTGTGCATTATCTTGCCCTGATCCATGATAATGACCTGGCTGGCAATATATTCCACATCGGAAACAATATGAGTAACAAGAAGTACGATCCGCCCTTTTGCGAATTCTGATATAAGATTCCGAAAACGGATACGCTCCTGGGGGTCCAGTCCCGAGGTCGGTTCATCCAGAATAAGTACTTTGGGAAGATTAACCATGGCCTGCGCTATTCCCAACCTCTGCCGCATCCCCCCGGAAAGAGCACCGACTTTTTTCTTCCTGCTGTCAGACAGATTTACTTTTTCGAGTAATTCCCGGATGCGTCTCTTCCCTTCCCCCGCAGGAACTCCTTTCAGTACGCACATATATTCCATGAATTCCTGCACGGAGAATTCTTTATAAAACCGGGGATATTGGGGCAAATATCCTATATTTCCATAGAATTGACTGCCCATGCCTGCTGCATCTTTCCCATCAATAATGACGTTCCCGGAATCCGCCTTCAATAACCCTAAAAAAATATTTATTAAGGTAGTCTTTCCGGTACCGTTTTTCCCCAGAAGTCCGTAAACACCATTCTCCATAGTGACAGAGATCCCCTTCAGCACCTCCTGTTTCCCATATGTTTTATGAATATCTTTTAACTCTATCTTCATGAGTCCTCTCCAACTGTCTGATGATGCGTCATTCTGTCTTTATTTTACCGAAATGACACAATTCCCGCTTTGAATTGCTTATTGTCCCCATACGGGCGCTGCAGCAGTACTGCTGTCTGCAGATCCTCCAGATAACAGATATGCGGGTCCCGGTAGGCATCGGTATTTTCCAGTTCATACAATTTTGTGGATACCAGTTCCGCGGTTCGGATGTCATACAGTCGCAGCACCCATCCGATATTCTTGTTTTCTACAGCCGTGACAAAGTAATTTCCTTTATCCGATCCCCATACAAGATTGCTCTCCATTTTTTCAGACATTTGTATGATCTGCGTATGCTCCCTGGAGGGATAGTAAACCCAGACCTGTCCGCTTACCCTGTCGTCCGGAAGTTCCTCACTGAATATGGTATGCTCTGTGAATACATTCATAATTTCAAATGTACTGCCCTTGTGTACAGAAAGATCGCTTCCGTCCGTCTTTACGCTGCCGTAGCATTTATTTCCCTCCCCGTTTTCAATGTAGTCTCCCAAAAAGACAATCCTGCTGTCATTCTCCGCAAAAGCAACCTGATTCACCGAACACAACCCGTCATTGCCTTCTCCGTCCAGCGACAATACTTCTATTTTCGTCAGGGTATTTACATCATAAACGGAAATTCCTTTTCCTGGCTCACACACCACAATCCTGCTGCCATCCCCGGATGGAGCCGTTTTATGTATAAACACGGCTCCTGTCCCTAATGCTGTCACATCTATTGTTTTATCAATACACAGATTTGCGTCATAGTAGGCGTACATAATATGGAAGCTGCCCGCAACCTTCCCTCCATCGAACCCAACAATTTCCGTTGTATCCGTCTCTGATTCCTGAGCCTGAGAGAAAGTTTCATAGGCTATTACATAACCGTTATCCGTGATCCAGGTCTTGAGATTTCCGTACTTGCCATTGCTGTCCGGATACTCGGTTTCCGCAATCACCTTCTGCCCGGTCAGTTCATATAAGTATATTTTATCAGCAAACACCAGAATTTTGTTATCTCCGGCATACTGTATCTCATCCATCCCCTGGAACTGGTTCAATCCAGTTTGCACCAAGGCGCTGTCAAGCGGATTACGGTCATCCTCCGGAATCGGGTTTGGTTCGATGCCTCCCTGTTCGGGAGAATTTGGCTGAACAACAACGGTATTTTCAGGGGCATCGGAATTGTCACTGCCTGCATTTTCCGGTCTGTTGTCGTTTTCCTGCCCTGCGTCTTTCCCGGACTCTTCTAATTCTGACGCACTGTAAAAAAATATGGAATTCGACTTGTACATCATCAGCACATCATTCGGATAATCGGCACTGTTACATGGAACAGAGATTGCATAAAACGTGTTGTTTTCCAATGCAGCTGCATTTATGTCAAATTCTATTACCCCCACCTGGCCGCTTTTCAGTACGGATAGGAAGGAGTCTTCCCCATTATAAGCCAGCGGCTCATGGTTCAAATAAAACACTGTTTTATACTTTGCTCCGGGATGACCCGTTATAATATATTTAATATGGATTGTTTCTTTCCCTGAAATATCCGCCGTTTCCGCCAGTAGCATGGATTTTCCGGAAACGTAAAGCCTTGTTTCCACATCTTTATCCAAATCTGTAATTTTTGATTGTGTTTCTTCTTCCAGTTCCTTTATAAAATCCTGGTTTATTTCCGTTTCTTCCGCCGATAAATTTTGAATGACTTCCCTGTTTTTTCCGCTCGTTTTCTCTGAGAGCGCTGTATCTGGTTCCGCATCTGCCTGAAACATGATCGGATAGACTGCTTCGAGAGCCTTGTGGAAATGCCCATAGGAAAAAGTATCTTTCATATCGGGCATGAATCCCGGATTTGTAATGCTTGCAATACACACACTTAATTGCCCGCCTTCTTTTCCGCTCACAGGCGTAAACTGAAAGATATAGGTTTCGTCCTTCTCCTCTTCCAGTTCAAACCGGTGCATGTATTGATAGTCCGTATTCACTCCCTTTACCTTATAAGGCTGGGGAATACCGTCAATGAAAAGAAGAAAACCACAATTCCCCGCAATCCCGGAGGCTTGCATAAAATAGGGAATCTCCATTTCTCCCCCTTCATAGGTCAAACAGTATGTATTGTTATCCTGCCAAAGAACACCATGGGAAATTGTACCCATGACCATTGTTTTCTGTTCTTCTTTCTCCTGCTCAAACGGATTTTCTGTCAGTTCTTCCCCCTCCGGTATAAAGTCTTCCTTTTGCTGCCCGCATCCCCACGGCATGCATAAGCAGATAATCATAATTATTGCTGATAAATATACCTTTCTCATTTTTATACTCCTCACGCGGTTATAGATGTTATTGTTATGCAGATAACCCTTTTAAAATCCTGCCTTCCCTTTTCCGGCTTTTTTCATATACCGATATTTCCCCCTTTCAACCAGGAGCATAACACAAAATATCGGGTTGTGCCGTATCCTGTATTAATTGGGCAATGTTCATGTAGTAATTCGACCCTGCCATAAAAAACGACATAAAAAAAGCACGGATGCGGCAGTTGTCATCCATGCTTCTTCAAATGATTGTTCTCAGTCCCTGATTTCTGACATATATAAGATCAGCAAAACACGGAACACACCTCCATCGGGGCATATCTCCATAATTCCATCATGTTTCTCCACTATTTTGCGCACATTCTCCAAACCGATGCCATGGGGTTCTTTTTCTCTTTTTGTCGTAATCAGCTTTTGCTGCCGCTTTTCGAGTTTCCCGTTATAGCTGTTTTCAATTTGTATCCGCAGAACACCCTGCCGTAATTCTATGTTGACATCCAACCTTTTTTCCGTGGTCTGTCTGGCCGCTTCAATACCGTTTTCCAGTAAATTGCCCAAAATCACATTGATATCAAAGGAATGGCTGACTGCCTTTGGAAGCCGCACATTGATGTTTACCGTGCGCAGCTCCTGTTTTGCCCGGATGAGCATATAATTCATCACACTGTCTATTTCAAGATTTCCGGAGGATACAATCTCATTTGGATTTGATATGAATTCCCCCATGTTATCGATATATTTTTCAATCGCCCTGTTCTCGTTTTTCGCCGCCAGTATTTTCAATTCATTCATATGGTGTTTCATGTCATGTCTCAGCGCTTTTACTTTTTCCTCACCCTGAAGCATAAGATCAAGCTGGTTTGAATAACCCTGTATTGCCTGCCGCATCATCTTATTCTCATATTGGTGGAGAAAGGAATCCGATAATATATTATACAGATAGAAGGTAAAAAAATTAACCAGAATCAGCCCGATGCTTGCGATAACAAGCCCTGTTTCTGTGCTGCTTTCCGTATAAATCATCGCGCAAAGCATTCCTATACTGCAAAGGGGAACCAACCCCAGAGAAAGATTCCTGATATTCTCCGTTTTCCTGTGAACATCCAAAATTTTTTCCGCAAGCAGTTCACATATCAGAATCAGAAATACATCAAGAACTTCATAAATCTGATTGAATCCCAGGCCGTCCCTATAATTTACAAACGGCAGGATGGAGATTGTGCTGCATCCCATGTTAATTATGTAAGCAGAGCCGGTTACAAACAGAATCATCTTGGTTGATCTCGTATAGGTCAACACAATCAATCCTATTCCGGCCAAATTGCAGACAATATTGACCCATACCATGTGAAAAGCCAGGTACGCTGACGTATTAACCAGAAAAAAACCCCCATATGCCAGCATATGCCATATTCTGCCACTGCGGTTACGGTCTGCCTTATTATCGAAAAATACGTGTATAAACCTGCTGATTAAATAAATTCTAAATAAGTTTGTTGCAACGCACATAATGAAATCTGTCATATTATCCCCTTAACAGTCTTTCCCGCACTTGTTTTCGATACGCTTTACTGATTGACAGCATAATGCCATTGTCCATCTCCACCGTTTCATACGTATACCGTACGACATGTGTCTTGTTTATCACATAAGACCGATGTATCGGAAAAAATTCTTTGGGCAGTCTTTTATCCAGATCCCTTATCCCGCCATAAAACTCTTTCTCTGCGTCAGCGGTTGCAATTTTTATTTTCCGTCCCTCGCTTTCAAAGTATATAATCTTGTCATATGGGATATAGTAGTAATCCCTGCCATTCTGAAACTCAAATTTTTCCGCGTTTCTCTCAAGCAGTTTCACGGCCAGATCAAGAGAATCCCAAATCTGTTTCCGGGCAATTGGCTTCACCAGAAAATCCATTGGCTGTGACTTGAATAGTTTTTGCGCATAGGCTGGCTCTCCCGATATGTAGATAATTTGCATTCCCCTGTCATCCAATCTGTTTCGAATAAAATCTCCCACTTCTATCCCGGATAGCCGGAACAACGCAATATCAAGGTACAAAATATCAAGATGGCCTCCCTGTTCCAAATATTTACACAGTTCCTCGCCGGTGTACCATACCTTGACATCTGTTTTAAGCCTGTTTTTTTCTGTATACAGCAATATCATCTCCTCCAGGGAGGAACAAACATTAATCCCGTCATCACATATTCCTATATTATACATACCGAACCCCGTAATATTTCTTTTGAAAAATAATACATTGTCCACACGTAAATTTCAACCCTTTCATTGTATCATTTTCTGGAAATTTTTGTTACTAGAGCAACAGGTGTTTCGATCTTCAGGATGGAATACTTCATGACGGGAATCGTGATTCACTGTAAGAGGTTTCACAAAAAGAGGTGATTAGGGTGTGAAAAGAAGAGTGTGGGCTACACCGTATTTTGACGATCTGCTGTGTTTGAGGAGCAGTTAAGGTAAATGCGGAGTCGGAACAAAAAAATGCGCCCGGAAATTCTTCCGGGCGCATTTTCCTATTTCGTATTCTTCTTCTTTTTTGCTGCAACCATTATCACAGCAGCGGCAATAACTACAGCTGCAACGACTGCCACAACGATTATAACTGTCTGGCTGTTCCCGGAGGATGTCATATCGCTGTATTTTGCGTTCATCACATCCTTCACTTCACTCTGGCTTAAAGACTTGTTGAACACATATACATCATCGTAGGAGCCGGAAAATGAGCCGATCTCCTCCCACCATCCGCAATTCCAGTTGCCGAGCTGCAAGCCGTAGCAATACTGTATCTGGGAGGTGAAAAGTTTGAAGTTTGCTGACGAAGGACCTAATACCGGGTCGCTGTATTTCTCGCCGTCAAGGTATACGGTCATGCCGGATGCGGAGAGTGTTACCGCCACATGCTGCCATTTCCCGGCAGTTAAAACCGGCTGTGCTGTGCCGTCCACAACCGATGGGTCTGCCCATACTCTAGGGTATTCTGCCATACCGGAATTTCCGTCGCTGTTGATTGCGATCTCAAGGGAATCCGTTGTTGCGATATAGCCCTCGCTGCCGTGGTCGGCAATGCTGAAGGAGTACAGCGGGGAGATGCCCGGTGTGGAATCCGCAGCCTTTACCCAGAACGCGATGGTCATGCCATCCGTCCAGTCCGTATTTTTGTAGACATCGGAATCCGCTTTTGCGAAGCTTGAGCCTTTTGCGCCGCCGTTTAAGGTCAGGACGCTGCCGCGGTCGGAATCTTTTGTGATGGAACCGCCGGAAATCTCCATCTCGCCTTCCTTCTCAAAACCAAAGCTTTCCACCGGTTTAACCGAAGGCGCAGCATATGCGGTTGTGGTTGCAGACAGTGCTAAAAGTACACAGGTTGCCATTGCTAAAATCTTCTTTTTCATATCAATTCCTCCATTCTTGATATTGAATTGTTTATATATCCAGCAAATTTATGCTGTATATACCGTTCTGGTTCTCTTTCCTATCCGTGTCGGATGTGTTATTCCGTATTGAATGTACAATTCCCATAAACGCCCCATGCAGTTTGCTCTCTTCCCACTAAGACGGAGATCAAGATCAAGACCGGATTTGCGTGTCCTCACCACATACTGTTGGTGTTTTCTGCGCGGATACGAGGGAATTTGCATCGCATGTTGCCGGCACTTTCCCCGCGCAGACATCAGGAATTTTTATTTCACATTTTCAGTTTTAAGGAATCCGGTAGATCCCCACCTCCGCAAGTGCAAAGCGCTTTGCGTTGCCCATATCACGCACTTCAATCTTCACGCTCTTTGTGGTTACGGTGTCAAAATACAGTATCGTTGCCTCGGCGCTGTCTTCTGAAAATTCCACATGGTCGATCACGCTGCCGTCGCTGAATGTGATTTTTACTTCCTTCGGTGTTGCTGCATCCTCGTAGGAGCGGTATAAAAACAGGCAGTCGATTTCTTTCTCCTCCCCAAAGTCGATGGTGATTGATGCCTTCTTGCCGTCCTCGGCGCACCATTCTCGCTCCTTGCCGCTTGCGGTGGCGGAAAATTCCCCGTCAAGCACTGCCTCCGGTTTTCCTGCCGCCGTGGAGGAAGCTGAAACCGTAAAGTTTCCCTCCACTTTTGTGAGGGCGCTCTCCCCGGAAGGTGCCGGCTGCATGGTTGTGGTCGGACCGTTCATGTAGAATGTGCCGTCCTCGCGGAAGCCGCACCGGTCGATTGTGAGTTTGCGGTTGCCGCCCGCCATGGCAACTACTGTGTGGGTGTGGTACGCGTTGAAAAGTTCCCTGCCGTCCAATGTGTAGAAAAAGCTGTTGTTGCCTGGACCGGACGCGTTTTCCGTGGTGGAAATAATCGGGTTCCCCTCATATTTTGTAAACGGACCAAGCGGGGAAGATGAGGTTGCGTAGCCCATGGAATAGGAGCGGTCGCCGTAAAAGCCGCCGGAGTAAAACAGGTAATATGTCCCGTCTTTTTTCAGTATATCCGGTCCTTCATTCCACTGGTAATCCGCGTTATTTAAAAGTTCCCAGGGCTGCTCTGGTGTGATGCAGAGGATATGTTCGGCACCTTCCTTAACGTGGGTATAGTCCTCCATCTCCACAACATAAATCTGGCTGACATGGTGTCCGTCCACCACATTTTCCGAGCAGTCCCTCGAATAATACAGGTACATCCGCCCGTCGTCATCCATATAGAAATTCGGGTCAATATTTGCGTAGCCTAAGTCAAACAGGGGCGCGCCGTGCACGTCGGTGTAAGGGCCGGTCAGCACATCGGATACCGCCACGCCGATGCGCAGGCTCTTGTCGTCGTTCTGACCGCAGTAGTAAAGATAGAATTTCCCGTCGGAGCCCACCACGATCTGGGGCTGCCACAGGCTGCCCCGCACCCAGCCCTCCGTGCCGCTGCAATAAAAGATATTGGTCAGCCGGTTCCAGGAATTTAAATCCTCCGATTCATAAAGCCCATAGTATGTGCCGGATTCCGTGGCGGTACAGTAATATTTCCCATCGTGGGTGAACAGGTATGGGTCGCCGATATTGGTGATCTGGTTCCCGTTTGTGTAGGTGTATTGTTTTAGTGCGGAGTTATCTTTTAATGTGACCTGTTTTCCGCAGGCGTTTAGAGAAAGTGCCATAACAAGTGCCGATGCCCCCAGCAATAATCTGCTAAGCTTCATCTTCCCCTTCCTTTCCGCAGGCAGCATCCCTGCCTGACATATTGATGCGCCGGATCAATTCCGGGTCAACCTTAAATTCCCGTTCATAAGTGAGAAGACCGTTTGTTTCCTGTTCGACATCGCTAAGCTGCGTGTACACAAAGCCCTGGACATGCGGGGATTCAAGCATGGCTGCGACCACTGCCCGGTAACGCTTTAGGAAATCTTCGTCCGAGTTTGCCGCCGTGTACCCCCAACCCTTTACGTCCTCTGTCTTCTGGTAGGAAATCCCGCCGAATTCCGATACGATAATCGGTTCGCCGCCATAGCGGTTTCCCTGCGCATATAGCGTGCGGCTTCCAGGGGTGCTATCGAGAATCCGGTTGATATCCCCGCCGTAGCGCTCCTTTAAAACCGGGTAAGACCCTTCGTAGTCGTGGATGGTGAGCATGTCGGAAACGGTGTGGTCCCAGCCGTCATTTGAGATAACGCAGCGGGTCTGGTCAAGGGATTTTGTCAGATAATACATGGCTCTTGAAAAATCCTGTTCCTCCGCGTTATTCATAATGCAGTCCACGCCCCATGATTCGTTGAGCGGAACCCAGCATACAATGCATGGATGGTTGTAGTCGCGCTCTATGATTTCCGTCCATTCCTTCGCCATATTGCAGGCGAAATCGCGGGAATATACGTAGGCGGAGGAATATTCCCCCCACACGATAAGACCGAGGCGGTCAGCGTGGTAGAGGTAGCGCGGGTCTTCGGCTTTCTGGTGTTTGCGAACGCCGTTAAAACCCATCGCCTTGCAGGCTTTGATATCCTTGACGAAATCATCGTCCGTCGGCGCGGTCATCAGGGACGGTTTCCAGTATCCCTGGTCAAGAAGCATTTTCTGGTAGTAAGGGCGGTTGTTTAACATAAATTTCCCGTTTGTGACAGAAACTTTGCGCAGCGCGCAGTAGCTTTCCACACAGTCTGTCACTTTACCGCCTGCAAACACCGTAAATTCCAGGTCGAACAAAACAGGATTTTCCGGCGACCAGACAAGGGATTCCTGATGGTTCCAGTCAAGCGAGATGCTCTGGTCAAGACGGAATGCCCGCTCCGCGCGGTTTTTATGTACGCGGATTAAGTCATCGATATATTCCTGCCCTTTCAGGAGTATGCGGACTTGCACCTGCTTGTCGGAATTTCCGGAAAATTCCATTTTTATGGAAATTGTTTTTCTGTCAACATCCGGTGTAATAAAGACGCGCTTGAGAGCGTCACATGCAACCTGCTCGAGCCAGACAGTCTGCCAGATTCCGGTGGTTCCGGTGTAGAAAATCCCTTCTGACTCGCCCTTCCAGTATTGTTTTCCGCGCGGAAGTTCAAGGTCGAGCGCATCGTCCATAACGCGCACTGCAATTGTATTTTCGGCATCAAAAAATACATCTTCTGTAATATCAAATGCGAACGGGGTGTTCCCGCCAGAGTGTTCCCCGGCAAAGTTTCCGTTGACCCATACCATCGCCTTGTAGTCCGCCGCTCCAAAGTGCAGGATAACGCGCTCCTTGCCCGCTTCCTTTGTGATGGTAACTTGTTTTTTATACCAAACGACATTGTGGAAGTCACGTTCCCCGATTCCTGACATCTCGCACTGATATACGTAAGGCACGGTAATCCTGCGAGAGAGGGTCGCCGCCATGTACCATTTTTCTTTTATGCCGAGATCTGCGTCGTCAAAGGCAAATTCCCACTCCCCGTTCAGGTTCTGAAAGGATTCCCTTTTAAAATCCGGTCTTGGGTATTCCGGTCTCGGTATATTTCCGGTCTGCATATGCCGCCTCCTTTATATTTTTAATATCATTGATTATATTGCGTTCTTTGGTGTTTTCAGGAAGTTTTCTTTTTGTGAACTATTTACTGGAGTTTTCCGATTTTCGGAATGTTTCCTGATATTTTTTTGGATATCCATGTTTATAAGGGTTTTATCTAAATAGTGGATTTAGTGTACGGGGCAGGATTTGATATCTTACCCCATCAAAGAAGTCCCCGCTCCTAAGTCGTGAAGACGAGAGCGGTGGGTAAGGGAAGCTTCTTTGTATCAGGTTAAATAAGGAACAAAGACCTCTTATTTTTAGCCTTTAACGCCCGCCTGCATCTGCATACCCTTCATAAAATGCTTCTGCGCGAACAGATACACGATAAATGTCGGGATGACCGAGATAAAACCGCCCGCGATGGCGTGGCCGTGCATGGTGTTAAAGCTGCTCTTGATCCTCTGCATACCCGGTGTGATGGTCAGTTTATCCACGCTGTTCATAACGATGGAAGGCCAGAGGTAATCGTTCCAGGCTCCGGTAAACGCGAACATTGCCACCACGATCAACACGGGCAGGCACAGCGGCAGGATGAGCTTATAATAAATCTGGAACTTGTTCGCCCCGTCAATCATTGCTGCCTCGTCAAGTTCCTTAGGGATGCCCGACATAAACTGTCTTATCAAAAAGATATTGAACACGCCAGCAACATTCGGCAGGATAAGCGCCCACACGGTATCCACAATGCCCAGTGTCTGGCAGATTTTGTAAAGCGGTATAATATTGATAACCGCCGGGAAGGTCATGGTTGCCATCAGGAACCAGAAGAGCACATTCTTTCCCGGAAAATCAAGCCTGGCATAGGCGTAAGCCGATGTGGAGGAGATTAACACCACAAGTACTGTCTGCATAACAGCTACAAAAAGGGAGTTCCCGAACCATTTCATAATAGGGTAGCTGGCAGAATATTCCGACCCGAAAAGTTCCTTGTAGTTTTCGAACGTGATTTTATCCGGGAAGAAGGAAAAACCGCCCGTCATAATCTCAAGTTCCGACCTTACCGAGGTAAAGAAGGAGAACAGCATCGGTGTCACGCAGATTAAGGTGAGCAGTATGCACAGAATCAGGGTGACGATGCGGATACGATGTTTTTTTAACTTTTCCATAATAACGCCTCCTTAATCTTTCTGTGCTGTCAGCTTGTTTAAAACAAGCGATACCACGATCATAACCGCGCCGACCATAAGAGCCATAGAGGCTGCAATACCCGCCACGGAACTGGAGCCAAAGGCAAGTTCCCTGATATACATCATCATGGTGTAGGTGGAGTTGTTCGGACCGCCCGCGGTCAGCATTAAGGACTGCCCGTAGAGGTTGAACTGCCCGATGGTTGTCAAAATCAACGTGTAGGAAATCTGCGGCATAATGCCCGGCAGAGTGATTTTCATAAATCTCTTAAACGGTCCGGCACCATCAATATCCGCGGCTTCCATAACATCCTTGGAAATTCCGTTGATCGCCGCCAGATAGATTACAAGGTTGCCGCCGAGGCACCACCAGACCGTAATAATAACGATTGCCGTCCAGGCGAACGGCTGCTCGCTGAGCCAGTTGATATCGACCACTTTTCCCAAAAGCCCGGTCAGGAAATTATTGATGAAACCCTCGTTGCGGTTGTAGACATAGTACCAGACAAGCACCACCGTCGAGATGGAAAAGATATTCGGCAGGTAAAACAGTGCCTGGAAAAATTTATGTCCCCATGGCTTAAAGCTAAGAATCACTGCCATAAACAGCGGAACCAGGATACAGAACGGCACACTGATCAGCACGAAATGCACCGTGTTGGACATGCCGTTTCTAAACATTGTATAATAGGAAGTGGCCGAATCGGTTAAAATCTGGCGGAAGTTTTCCAGCCCGTTAAAGATGGGTGCGGAATCAATATAGATATTCCATTTTGAAAATGCCGCAAAAATACCCACCACTGCGGGAATCAGGAAGAAAATTGTAAACAGGATAAGCTGCGGTGCAATGAACAGGTATGGCGTAATGTTCCATTTTCGCTTTTTCCTCATCTCTATTCCCCATTTCTGCGCTGCTTATTTCGTTTTCAGTTTGCGGATGCAGCGCGGACACAAACTTATTTAAAGGTTCCGATTTCCGTTTCCGCACATTGAAAGCAGCATCGAAAACGGAAACCGGGACAGGAGGGAGCCAGTTGCTTGTTACAGGTTTTTAATAAAAGCCGGCTCTTACTGGTTCTTGATATTATCTTCCACCAACTGCTGTGCGCTCTGCAAGCCGTCCGCCGGTTTTACCCTGCCGAATGGGATTTCGTAAGCCACAGTATCAAGGGCTTCAACGACAGCCCCATAGTAAACATAATCAGAAATTACAAGTGCGTTCGGGTTATCAATCAGGAATTTCTGCGGAAGGTCGTTCACCCTCTGGTCATTTAACACGGCTTTGCTTGCAGGAATCTGGCCATAATCCGCCCATTCGTAGCAGTTTTCACCGACAAATGAGATAAAGTCCATAATGGCATTTGCCTTTTCGTCACTCATCTTGTCATTGCGCGGGATAACAAACTGGTGTGAGGATGCCCACTGCACCATATTTGCTGTATCATACGTAATCATGTAGGTTTCGCCGAAATTGATTCCGGTGTATTCGACCGTTGATAATGTCCATGTCCCTTCCGGCAAAAACATTAACTTGCCCTGGGCGAACAAATTGTTTGGCTGGTCGCCGTCCTGCGTGCACCATTTCTTTGCAACCGCATCAGCAAAATCCTGGAATACTTTCTGGAAAGCTTCATTATTAAAGGCAGGCATTTTGCCATCCTCGGTTAGCTTGCCGCCAAGCTGGTAATACCAGGACAAAAGTTCGTATCTCGGCCAGGTGATAGCGTAAGTATAAACCCCGTCCGCAGCAGCCTGGTCTGCAAAGCCCGCAATCTCATCGAAAGTAATCATCCCGTCATCTAGTACATTCGGGCAATATTTCTCAACCAGATCCTTATTATAATAGGTAACATAGCTGTGAAGATCGAGCGGGATACCGTAGCGGGAACCATCCACAACGCCCATGTTCCAGGCGGAGTCTATGTACTGGTCGCCCTTGATTTTGCCGTTTGCTGAAATATAGTTGTCAAGCGGCATGTACATATTGCTCTTAGAGTTGCTGGGGAGGCGGTCCACATGCTGGATGCAAAGATCAGGAACACCGCTCTGGGAATTCACCACGAGCGGCAGCTTCGTGTAAAGCTCGCCCTGCTCCGTCATAATATGCTCCACCGTATATTCAGGGTTTGTCGCATTGTAAGCATCGATAATCTTCTGCATCGCGGTTCCGTCCCCGCCGGTAAAGACCGACCAGAATGTGATGGTCTTGTCGCCGTCCGAACCCTTTTCTTTGCCGGAATCATTCCCACAGGCGGTAAATAACGTTACCATAACGGCTGACATAACAAGTGCTGCGATTTTTTTAAGTTTCATTCCTCGTTCCTCCTGTTTGACTAAACTATTTTAATATTTCCTAAAAGATACAAAATTTTTGGAACTATTGCAGAGTGACTTGGAGTTATTTTGTGCAATATTTTTGTAACTTTTAGATTTCGCTTGCTTCTATCGTATCCCTTTTTGATGATTTTGTCAATATAATAATCGATAACATTATGGAATTTGTTATTTTGCATAAATATTATTCAGAGTTTTTGTAAGTAATAACTAATTTTATTACAGTAATCTTGTAATATTTAGAAACAGTACGATTTTTCTTTCCATACTTTATGGAGGTTTGTGGCAATTTTAGGTTACAAACTGAAAAAGATATGATATAATATAGAAAAGAATAACAATTACACCGCCAAAGTACATTGAAGTATTTGGATTTTAGCAGGAGGAAACAGATTTGAAAAACACAATACATTTAAGCATTTATGACACGGAGCAGATCTCAAATATAGCAAAGGCGCTTTCTTCGGAGCAGCGCCTTAAAATATTGAAGCTTCTGGATGACAATGTGCTTAATATCAGCGAGATTGCCGCCAGGCTTAAAATGCCGATGTCTTCCGCGGCACTTCATATTAAAATACTGGAGGAATCAGGGCTTGTGATTACACAGCCGCTTCCGGGTATCCGCGGCTCACAGAAGCTTAGCGGAATTAAGGTGGATCATCTTTCTATTGATTTAAAGCCGTCCTACCATACGGATTCCCCGTTCCAGACAGCATATTTTTCGATGCCGATCGGAAATTATTTTGATTTCGGGATTGTGCCGCCCTGCGGTATTGTTTCGGAGAGCAGATATCTGGGTGCGGCGGATGATGTATCGGCTTTTTTTCTTCCGGAGCACAGTATGGCGCAGTTAATCTGGTTTACACAGGGGTATTTGGAATACCGCTTTAACAACCAGCTATTGAAAACGGCAAAGACCGTTGAGGGGATCGAGTTTTCCTTTGAAGCCTGCTCCGAGGCGCAGGGCTACAACAATGAGTGGCCTTCCGATATCACGCTCTGGGTGGGCGGCAGGGAGGTTGGCACCTTTACGAGCGAGGGAGATTTCGGCGGGGTGCGCGGGCAGCAGAATCCGGTCTGGTGGTCGGAAACCCTGACACAGTACGGCGTGCTGCACCGGCTGTTTATCGACCATGGGGGATGCTATATTGACGGGGTAAAAACTTCTGCGGAAACACTTGATTCCCTGCCCGTCGGAGGGGATGATTATTTAACCCTGCGCATCGGCATCAAAAAGGATGCGAAATATGTCGGCGGTCTGAATCTGTTCGGGGAGCGTTTCGGTAATTACAGCCAGCATATAAATATGAAAATTAATTATACACAGTGATATAGCACCCTGGCTTAAGATTGTAAAATATTTCATGAACACGTTCAAATAAGGATTGACATAGCGGAAAGGATCGTATATAATTTAAATGAACATGTTCATAATAAATAAAGGAGGAAACCGATGCGAAAAAAGGACGATACCCTGCGTGATACATTGCTTGCTTTGGCGCGGAAGATTGTGGACGAGGATGGGCTTGACGCAATTAATATCCGTTTTCTGGCAAAGAAGGCGGGCGTGGCGACGGGAACCGTTTACAATTATTTCACCAACAAGGACGAGATTTTGCTGGCTCTTACAGAAGAGTATTGGCGGCAAGCCCTGCTTGAGGTGAAAACGGTGGTGAAAGCCGGTTCTTTCTGTTCGCAGGTACAGGAAATATTTACATTCCTGAAAGAGAGGATTGACCGGTCCGCAGGCAAGCTGATGAGTAGTCTCGGCAATGTGGAAACGGCGGGGCAGGCGCGCATGGTATCCATGCAGTCCGCGTTTGAAACGGTCTTCGTCCGCTGCATGGAGCAGGATGCCGATATCCGTGCGGATATTTGGGACGAAGGATTTACCAGGGAACAATTTGCACGTTTTATTATGATGAATATGGTTTTGCTGCTGAAAACGGAAGCGCCCGACATGGATTTTTTTATCCGGATTATACGGCGCACAATCTATTGAGGAAAAGGAGGTTTTTATGCCGCAGGCGATTGGAGAAACTGTTTTTGATGTATTTTATCTCGGATTTGCAATGATTGCAGGTTTTACGATGTTATTGAAAGGGAATAGCCCGCTGGTGAAAAAGGCGGGGCTGATGGCGGTGCTGCTCGGGGCGGGGGATTCCTTCCACCTCATTCCGCGCTGCATAGCTCTGTGGACAAGTGGGCTCGAGGCAAATGCGGCGGCGCTTGGTACCGGAAAATTTATCACTTCCATTACTATGACGATCTTTTATCTGATTCTTTATTATATCTGGCGGGAGCGTTATCAGATTAAGGGCAGGAAGAATCTTACAATATCAATGTGGGGATTGTCCATTTCGCGTATCGCCCTGTGTCTTCTGCCGCAAAACCAGTGGCTTTCGTACCGTCCGCCGCTTCTGTACGGAATACTGCGCAACATACCGTTCGCCGTTATGGGGATTATCATTATTATTATTTTTGGGGGGGAAACAAAAAGGACGGATGACCGCGTATTCCGCTTTATGCCGCTGGCGGTTATCCTCTCATTCGGATTTTATCTGCCGGTTGTATTGTTTAGCGGGATTGCGCCTGCGGTCGGGGTGCTTATGATTCCGAAAACACTGGCGTATGTCTGGATTGTGCTGATGGGCTGGCAGCTTTATAAACAGTCCGCAGGAGAGAAGGAAAGTCTTTTAAGGAGGAGTGCATTATGATAAAACGCTATGCAAACCTGGCACTTGTTTATGCGGTGGTCGCCATGGTATTTGGCGTATTTTACAGGGAATTTACGAAGTTTAATGATTTTTCCGGGCAAACGAGATTATCCGTTCTGCACACACATTATTTTATGCTGGGAATGTTTTTCTTCCTTATGTTAATGTTGTTGGAGAAAGTTTTTTCCTTTTCGGGAGAAAACACCGGAAAAATCTTAATTGTTTACCAGGTTGGCTTAAATATTACCGGTCTTGGGTTTCTTTTAAGGGGATTAACGCAGGTGTGGGGGGAGGAGCTTAGCAAAGGCATGGATGCTTCCATCTCCGGAATTGCCGGGATCGGTCATATTCTAACAGGGGTCTGTATCGTTCTTTTGCTGTTAAATGTGAGGAAACGGGCAGTATAGGAGGCTGCAGTGACATAGCCGGCAAATACGGGCTGACGGGTTTTAACAAAATGTTTTTTCGGCAAAAGTTTTTGCAAAAAAGAGATTGCTTTAAGGAATAAGTTTAATAAGGAAGGGACATACATTTTTATTATTCATAAATGATTTATAAAAATGTATGTCTTTTTCTAAATTTTCGGTAAAATCAGGGAAATATATTATTTATACACTAAGAAAAAATTGACAAACCGGGCAGAAAACGCTATCATAACACTAGCTACTTTCACAGGCAGGTCTGTGGGGAAATTGTATTTATATGTTTTAAGGAGAGGAGCCGGGATATGTGGGCATTGATTTTTGGCGGTTTGTTGGTGGGCGGGGCAGCGGGACTTGTCTATTTAATCAGCCGTTTTTACAGATTCTTTTGGGTTATGCGCGCGTCAGAGGGAAAGAAATGGGCGCGCATTCTGATTTCTACCGTTATGGTGCTTGCTATTGTCGCGGTACTTTGGGGGACGATGGGCAGCATGAATGCCATTGTCTGTGTGCTGCATCTGGTTGCATTCTGGATATTGTGCGATTTTGTATTCTGGGGGATTAAGAAATGGAAGGGAAGGGCTTTTAATCGTTATTATGCGGGCATGTGCGCGTTAGTACTTACTGTTGTTTATCTGAGTGTGGGATTTGTGCTTGCAAACCATGTTTTTCGGACGGAATATGCGATTGATTCCGAAAAGGAAGTGGGGACATTGAGAATCGTCCATATTGCGGATTCCCATGTCGGGACAACATTTGACGGTGAGGGTTTTGCGGAATATGTGGCGCAGATGCAGGCGGAAAATCCGGATATTGTGGTGATTACCGGGGATTATGTTGATGATGATACCAATAGGCAGGATATGGTGGACGCGTGCAGGGCACTCGGTACATTTAAGACAACCTATGGGGTGTACTATGTTTTCGGGAACCATGACAGGGGCTACTATAGCGCAGATTACCGGGGGTTTGACGGGGATGATTTAATTGCGGAACTTGAAAAAAACGGTGTTACTGTGCTTGAGGATGAAACGGTCTTGCTGGATAACCGCTTTTATGTGATTGGAAGAAAGGATCGTTCGGAGGCGGAGAGGGGGCGCGGGAGGGCTTCGGCAGCAGAGCTTGTGCGGGGGCTTGACGCGGATAAATATATGATAGTGCTTGACCATCAGCCGGGTGAATATGAGGAACTGGCAGATGCGGGTGTGGATCTTGTGCTCTCGGGGCATACACACGGGGGGCAGCTTCTCCCTGTTAATTATGTTGGTGAGTGGACGGGAGTTAACGCGAAAACCTACGGTCTGGAACGGCGGGGAAAAACGGATTTTGTTGTGACCTCCGGGATATCGGACTGGGCGATCCAGTTTAAGACCGGCTGCAAATCCGAATACGTGGTAATTGATATAACCGGAAAATAGAAACAACAGATTCTACGCGGGAGCAAAAAACAGCAAAAACCAAAAGCGGCCCGGAAGGAGATTGTTCGGGGCGAAGCGGATAAAAATTGCCTTTCACAGAGGAAGCTGCAGTGGGGTTTTTGCGCGACTTAAATTAGGAGGAAAACAGATGGGAATCGATCAGGGGGCAAACGGGGAAAAGGTATATTTATTTGAACAGATGCCGATACCAAAAGCCGTGCGCAAGCTTGCTGTGCCGACGATATTAAGCTCGCTCGTCATGGTACTTTACAATCTGGCGGACACATATTTTGTAGGGCTGCTCAACCTGTCAACGGAAACGGCGGCTGTGACACTGGCAGCTCCCCTGCTTCTTGCTTTTAACGCGGTGAATAACCTTTTTGGCGTGGGTGCTTCGAGCATGATGAGCCGCGCGCTCGGAAAAAAGGAAATCGAGACCGTAAGGAAAAGCTCGGCATCCGGATTTTATTACGCACTTTTAAGTGGCATCCTGTTTTCCGTGCTCTATACACTCTTTAAAAATCCGTGCCTTACCCTGTTGGGAGCGGACGAGGGGACTGCAGCGGTAACGGGGGAATATTTGAAATGGACGGTCAGCTTCGGCGCGGCTCCGGCGATCTTAAATGTTGTACTTGCGTATCTGGTACGCGCGGAGGGGGCTTCCCTGCATGCAAGCCTTGGGACGATGAGCGGCTGTCTGCTCAACATTGTGCTTGACCCGATTTTTATTTTGCCGTGGGGCTTCCATATGGGTGCGGCTGGCGCAGGGCTGGCGACTTTTATTTCCAACTGCGTGGCATGCCTGTACTTTTTCTGCCTGCTGTACACAAAACGTAAAACGACCTATGTCTGCGTGAAACCCCAGATGGCAAAGCCGGACAGACGCGTGCTTCTCGGCATCTGCGCAGTGGGTATTCCGGCTTCCATCCAAAACCTGCTGAATGTCACGGGCATGACGATCCTGAACAATATGACGGCTTCTTTTGGAGAGGATGCCGTGGCGGCAATGGGGATTTCGCATAAGATCAGCATGATTCCGATGCAGATTGCATTTGGGCTGTCACAGGGCATCATGCCGCTTGTCAGCTACAATTTCGCAAGCAAGAATTATGTGCGCATGAAAAAAAGCTTTTGGTACACCGCAAGGATATCACTAATTTTTATGGCGGTTGTCACAGCCGGCCTCTGTCTGGGTTCCGGGGGTGTTGTGAATATGTTTATGAAGGACGCGGCGGTAGTAGGTTACGGAACAAAGTTCCTGCGCGGCTTTGCGCTTGGCATGCCATTTTTGTGCATGGATTTTCTGGCGGTGGGCGTATTCCAGGCGTGCGGTATGGGAATGAAATCTTTTATCTTTGCGATCCTGAGAAAGATCGTGCTGGAAATCCCTGCGCTGTACCTGCTCAATGCGCTGTCTCCGCTGTACGGCATCGCTTACGCGCAATGTGCGGCGGAGATGATTCTGTCGGCGGTGGCGGTCATCGTGCTGGTGAAGTTTTTTCAGGGAACACAGAAGAAGAACGGCTTGGAATGATCTGGGGGGCATCGGATCAGGTTCCTATAACATATAAACAAGAATATTGATTTTGTGGTAAAATAATGGCGCTGAACAATTCAACAAGCCAGAGGTTTTAAATATGGAGCGTTAATATATGGCGGGGATGACGTTTCGCAGGACGAATGGAGCAATAGGGATATTTATGCGAAGCTTTTCTTGTTTCGGCTCGTAAGGGCAAAAACAAGAAAAGATACATAAGGCTGGAATATTGGACAAGCGATATACTTTGAAAATACGGCGTTTTCAGAGGGTTTTATAGATAAATCTGAATTTAGGGAGGTACACCTTATCGCGTCACATTCGCCTATATTTTCTTCATGCACTCAGTGGCCTGTCCGCAGATGATGCGCCTCCGGCAGTCCGGGCAGTAGAAAGCCCGGTTAGAGCTGGACACAAAGGGGGTACCACATACACTTTACCGCCGCATATCCTTCGCATGGTAAAGCTTGGTATAACATTCTCAATTTATATTAGTCCAAAATTCCTCCATAGTTGCATTAAATATTTGAGGTGTGTCCATATTTACACAATGTCCTGCATTTTCAAAAAGCACAACCTTACATTGTGGTTCTCGGTCCTTCCACATTTTTATTACTTGCAGTTCTGCTGATATATCAAACTCTCCGCACCCGATTAGTAAGGGATACGCTCTTTGCCCTGTTTGATATGTGTTTACCATATTATTCAAAGACGCTAAGTACATGAATGATTTTTTTGGGAATTGGATATTCATATCATAAAAATCATTTTGGGCCTGTAAAGTAAATGCGGATATTTTTTTGTTTGATTTTGCAAACCATTTGATAGAAAACAGAGCTTTTAACATCATAAGCATCTGTGATGCACTATTTTTTTTCTGCATTTCCATATCGAAATTATTAATATCATATCCACCAAAACAAGCAAGGGATTTTACCATTTGTGGATAATGGTTTGCAAAATCCTGTGCTAAAATGGCACCTAATGAAACCCCTACAATATGTATTTTTTCGATTTTTTCTGCTTCCATAATATCATATATCCATGCTGACATTTTGTCTATGCTGTCACCCTTTTTTGTATTTATTGACTTTCCATGACCAATAATGTCAACTGCTAACACATTATATTTGCTGCGAAAATACTCAATCTGTGTGTTGAACATTCTATGATCAACAAAAGCGGCATGAAGGAAAAGTATCCATTCATTGCATTTCTTCCCGCTAACATAATATGTGATAGGTGAATGATCCATTTTAGACTGCTTCATATTTTTTCACTCCTTATCTCATTCAGAAAATTTTTATACCACTCAACGTTAAACTTCATAAAATCCCGTCCATAGCGGGCTGCTGCAAACTGATAGGAAAATATATCCTTCTGCTCTTCCGGGGGATTGATACTATTTGCTTCTTCACAAATTATATTCAGTACGCTGTACTGTTCGGTTAAATATAACAGATATTCTTCAATATTTGCTTCGCGGATTTTTTTGTCTGAAAATCCCATAAAATATATCTTTGCCAATTCGGGATTTCTTATGTTTTGTATTTCGAAAGGGCTGTTTATCCATTTAAAAAAGTAGAGTTTCCCGCTTTCGGTTATGGAGTAGACTTTTTTGTACTTTCCATTCTCTACAACTTCTTCAAAGCAGATGTACTCATAACTTAGCAGCTTTTTTACCGCCGCTTGTATACTGCCCATACTGCTGCTATACATTAAGTTTAATCCTTGGCTTATTCTTTCCCGTAGTTGATAAATTGTTCTGCTATGTAAGAGCAAAAGACCAAGTATGATATTATCCACTGATTGCCCTCCTGTTCTCTAATAGTAATATTACTATTAGTAATAAGTAAATTATAAGTAAGAAAAAAGAGATTGTCAATAATATTCTAAAATTTATCAGATATCTCCAAAAAGTAAGGCAGACAGCAAAGTGTAATAGTGTGAACCTTCGAAAGAAGAAGAGACAGGACGCGGCAGCTATCACATAGCCACTGTGTCTGAGCCGTATTCGGTTTTTATTTATTCTTTCTCAAAGCTGTGTACTGCTTTTGGGGCTGGCAGGGTTCCGGGCAGCATATCAAGGCTCTTCCCCAAAAGCAGTAAATTCAGCTTGAAATCCAGCCGGTATACCTGTAGATCAAGGCTTTTTTGAAATAATCACCTTATTTCTATCAAAAATAGATAAAATGTTGATATTCGCAAGTTATTCTAATAGAGCGGTACGAAAACGAATTTCAGTATGGCATTGTCTGGAAGTGTCCATATAAAGAATTGCCGCAGGAAAGGATGATGATTGCGTTGGAAGATCAGTTATTTAAAACGGGAAGTCATAACGACAAAGGGATGCCAGGGGCAGAAAACCAAAGGCCGGAGGTGGCCGCACAAAAGGAAACCAGCGGGAACCGGCAAAAAATCGAAATCAAGAAGGTTAACAAATATTATGGCAAAAAGCAGGCGCTCACGGATATCAGTCTGACTATACATCAGGGCATGTTTGGACTGCTTGGCCGCAACGGCGCGGGCAAGACGACGTTGATGAAGACGTTGGCGGCACTGCACAAAAAGCAGAGCGGCACGATCACGGTATGCGGGATCCCAATCGAGCAGGCAAAGGAAATCCGGGCAATCACCGGCTATCTGCCGCAGGATTTTTCCATGTATCCTTCCATGACCGTTTCGGAAAGCCTCGATTATCTGGGCGTGCTTTCCGGGATGGATGGCCGGCTGCGCAGGGAGCGGGCGGAAATGCTGTTAAAGCGCGTCAATCTGGCGGAGCACCGCGGGAAAAAGGTGCGGGCACTTTCCGGTGGTATGAAGCGCAGGCTCGGGATCGCACAGGCACTGCTGCACGATCCGAAGGTGCTGATCGTTGACGAGCCTACGGCGGGGCTTGACCCGGAGGAACGGATCCGTTTCCGAAATTTATTATGCGAGGTGGCGGAGGAGCGGATCGTTATTCTTTCCACGCACATTGTCGGGGATATCGAGGCGACCTGCGAGGATATCGCGATCATGAATGACGGGCATATATTGTGGAAAGGAACGGTTTCCGGGTTGCTGGGAGATGCGGAAGGGAAAGTATTTACGATCAATATCAACAAGAAATTTCTCGCGCAGATCAAAAAAGATTATATTGTCACGGGTATGCTGGTGCAGAATGAATTTACGACCGTCCGACTGATCTCGGAGGAAAAGCCGGAGATGATCGGCGCGCAGGAGGCAGAGCCAAATGTGGAAGATGCCTATATGTATTGCCTTTACCGCAATGGCTGTGATATTGGAGGAGGTGTGGAGGGATGACGGGGAAAAATTTCTTAGTCCTCTACCGTAAAGAATGTCGGAAGGTACTGTGCTCTCTCACGTTCCTGCTTTACGCGGCGGCGATATTTGCCATGTATTATTCGCAATTCCATTCTGAATTGAAAGGTGCGGAAATAAAGCCGGAGCCGGGTCTTTCCTCTTATGGAATCATGGTTCGCGAAGTGCCCGAAATCCTGATGCCGTGCGCAGTCGAAGGGCTGTTGGGAGAGTACTGGCCAAACCGATACATCGCATATCCGATTGGGTTTTATAAAGAAGTGCGTCTGACACAGAAGAAGCGCCAGAAAATGGCGGACATCATCTGTGAGATTACAGGGCTTACGCGGGAGGAATTGGATCGTTTTCAAGTAGGGGGGGAAGATGGGAGTAATGACAGTGATAAAGCCAGTTTTGAAGTTGGTGGGGAAAACGGCATCCGGCAGACTGGTGATAACAGCTTTGTGGTGGACGGCGGCGGGAATTTCGAAGCAGAAGGGCCGAAGATGCCGGAATATCAATTTCCCGAAAATCTGACCTATGAGCGCTTCCGGGAGCTGATGCGCGCAGCGGATGACCTGATTGGCGGGGGATCGCGCTATTCCGATGAAAACATCGTCCATAATTTTTCCAGAACTCCAAAAACGTATGAAGAAGCGATGGAGGAATATGAACAGCTGATAAAGGAAGATAAGATTACGGGCGGCTATGCAAGGCTCTATTGTGATTATGTCGGGGTGCTGCTCGGTATATTGCCGGTGTTTGTGGCAGTATCACTCATGCAGCTTGACCGGAAGGCAAGGATGGAACAACTCATATATTCCCGACGTGCATCTTCGGCGGTGATCGTGTCTGCGCGTTATGCGGCGCTTGTTTCTACCATGTTCCTGCCTGTGATTGTCACGGCAGGGATCGCGCAGGTCAAAGTGATGGGATTTTATCCGGGGATGAGTATGGACAATTTGGCCTTTGCGCGTTATTCGCTTCTTTTGCTGCTTCCTTCGGTCATGGTCACGGCGGCGGTCGGGATGGTTATCACGGAGTTCGCGTCAGGGCTGGCGGCGATCCTTGTTCAGGCGGCGTGGTGGTTTGCCGGTGTGTTTTCCGGGGAATTGTCGGGCGGGATCGGAAAGTTCACTCTGACCATACGCCACAATTCGCTTTATAAGCGGGAGCTGTTCATGGAGCAATACGGCAATTTTTTGTTTAACCGCGCGTTTTTTGCGGTGGTTGCCATTGCACTTGTAGTGCTCACTGCGATGATTTATGAGGGGAAAAGGAGGGGGAGGAAGATTGGGTTTTATACTTTGGGTAAAAATCGTAAAGACCAACCTGCGGCATAACTTTTTGCCGCACCTGCTCGCCGCGCTGGGCGTAGCGCTTTTGGCACCGGTCGTGTTTGAAACATCTTCCCTTGACGGAAAGCTTGCGGCGCAGCCGCTTGAGATGTTTTTATCCCTCGCGGGCGCGCTCTTACTCACTCCGGTCTTCCTGCCGGAGCAGGACGAAAATATCCGTGACCTCATCCGCTCAAAGCGGACGGATCATCTCGCCGTCTGTGCTTTGCGGGCAGTATATTCCACGGGGGCACTTTTGGCGGTGGTCGGCGGGTTTACGCTTTTTATGCGTGCCTGTGAGAGTGCTGTGGACTGGCAGCATTTTACCGGGGCGTTTGCCTCCGCGTTTTTTCTTGGCGTGCTCGGCTTTGCAGGAGCCGGGATTTCCGGGAATGTCACCGTTGGCTATATGGCAGCAATGATATATTATATCGCGAATTTCTCGCTTAAGGAGAAACTTGGAAATTTTTATCTGTTCTCGATGTCGGCGGGGGACGGCGGGGGAAAGCTGTTTTTGTTCGCGGTATCGCTGCTTTTGATGGCAGTGGTGTTTGAGTGGAAGAAGGTTCGGGAGGGGTAGGAGGGAAGTGCAAAGGCAGAAAGTCTGTCGCAATATAATGGCTTAATAAATGGGTTGCCACGCTGAAAAAATACTATTATATAGCGATTCGTATTTTATGTACACTATATAATGTGCGTATTTGGGGAGGTGGCAGCCCATTTTATGTTCTTTGGCGATAAAAGAAAGTGCTTGCAATTTAGTGGGTTTACAGTATAATTGATACATGGAGAAAATTTTTGGAAGGGAAGATGGAGCTTTGGTTCAAAAATTTTACGAAGCGGCACTCCGGCATTTTGTAGATGCACAGATTTTGGAACGGGAAGAATGTTATGATAATGCAGTATATTTGTATGGCAATGCGGCGGAGTGTGCGTTAAAGGCAATGTTGGAAAATTATTGCCGGCCGGGTAATTTCAACAATCGGAATTATCCGAATCCACGGAATCCTTTGAGTAGTGAGGCAGTCTTAAAGAATGGGTATGGTCATTTTATAGATTCGCTTGCGAAGGATATGAATAATTTTATAGTAAACTCGTCCGTTGTGGCAATTTTAGATCCTTCCCTTGCGTTGAAACAGCAGGCTTTTATTATCCCGGAAGTTTTATCCCGCGACCATCCGGAAAGGCGTTATGCAGGAAACGGCATATATACATTGGCAGATGCGCAGGAATGCGAAAAGGTAACACATGTTTTGGTCGATGAAATGATTAAACAACATTTGGATGGATATATTTCTTGATATAAAGATTTGGAATGATAAGGGGAAGGTATGATAACATTTAACAATGTATTAGAAGAGGCGCGCAGAATTATTTTGAGCTGGTCAGGGCGGGATGTGTTGAGCAGTGTTACCATCATCCGGGATGTTTTCGGAAAATTGTCTTTTTTGTTTGAAAATACAGTTTATCCGGATAATGTGAAGCACACCGAGTTGGGAAATCTTTTGACAAGAAATTTGCAAGGGTATTATTCCGGAAATATTTATTGGGAAGAAGCGCCGAAGAAAAAGTATCAAAAACCCATCGTGGATATGTTGCGGGAGGGGCGCGCGGAGTGGTGCGATATCCAACATATTAAATTCTATTTGTCGGAACGCCCAATTGCTAAAAAAGCATGGGTTTTAAAAAGGGTGGACGCTGGTTCGGATGCAGTCTGGCCTTATGAGGAAGCTTTGCGGAAAGACAGGCCAAGGGTCATTACCTTTTATTCTTTTAAGGGCGGGATGGGCAGGACGACAACACTTGCAAGTGTCGCGCTGCAGTTGGCGCACAAAGGGAAAAACGTGATGATGGTGGATACGGATATTGAAGCGCCGGGACTTGCCACATTATTTTTTGACGAAGAAGCGATCCGGAATGGGGTTTTGGATTATTTGCTGGAGCGTCCATTGTCCGAAGCCGATATTTCGGATTATGTGTTGGATGTGACAGAACCGGCTTTGCTGGAGGAGGGGGATGGCAACTTATATGTCCTTCCGGCAGGCAAGGTAGATGAATATTATCTTCAGAAATTAGCAAGGATCGATTATCAGGATCACCGCGAAGATGCTTTAAGGGATGCGTTGTGTGACATGTTGGAAGCGGTTCGGAATCGATATCCGGTAGATTATATTTTGATTGATGCCCGTGCAGGGTTTCATGATATGGGTGGTATCGCGGTAGCCCAGTTACCGCATGGAGCCGTTTTGTTTGGAAATGATTCGAGGCAGTCTTGGGATGGCATGACACGGGTGATCCATACGGTGGCAGCTTGCCATGTGGATAATATCCCGATTTTGATAGCAGATTGTATGTGTGAGAACGTCACGTTATCATCATTTATTACAGCGAAAGAACATTTTATCCAGAAAGCTTTTACAGTATGTGCGGAAAATTATTATGCGGAAGACCAGCCGATTCCGGGGATCGATGCGGAGGGTGTTGCCCATTGTCCGGTATTTTTGCCATATGATGCTTCCTTGCGGCAGGAGATTGTGTTGTATGCCACAGAAGGCGCACAGGGGAATGGAAGGGTCAGGGCATTTGCGGAACGCTTAAGGACGGAAGCCTATAAATCTGTTGTGGATCGAATTGAAGCGTGGTTTGGTGAGGGGGATATGATATCATGACAGTGGAAGAGAAATTATCAATCTTGGAATCTATGTCAAAAATCGCACCGGAAAATGCGTCTGCGGAGGATGAGAATAATTTGTTAGCTTTTTTCCTTCCGCTGCGCAGTTATATTAAATTGGCAGATCCAAAGGTGTTTTTGATTACCGGCGGCAGGGGAGCGGGAAAATCAGAGTTATTCCGTGTGTTAACCTCGGAGGGGGGGCTGGAACATATTTTGGGCGAAAATGACAGGAGGCGGTTTACGAAGTTAAGTGATACGAGATTTTTGGTGGGGTATCAGGCATCCGGTGCGGAAAGCAAAAATTTTCCGTCGAGTACAGTGTTAAACCAATATGTCAAGACACCGGATGCAGAAGTGATTTCATGTCTTTGGAGCGGCCTGCTCTGTGCAGTATTGTTAAAGAACTTTGCGGTGGATCAGGAATTGATGGATACCGCAGTAAGTTTTATGGGGAAGGATCAGGTGGACGATTTATGCAGACACGGCAATATGCCGGAAAAATGGTTGGGATTTATGCAGAAAAACCAGGAAAAATGGGGAGCTTTTCTTGACTGGTGTGATGACCATTTCAGCAGTGGGAGGCAACAGGTTTTTGTGGTTTATGATGAATTGGATCGTGTCTGTTCAAATTATAATGATCTTCTGATATATATTAGGAGTCTGCTCAGTTTCTGGTTTACGTATAATAACCGATGGGGAAATTTAAAAGCAAAAATATTTTTGCGAAGCGATCTATATAACGCCAAAGCGCTGCATTTCGTGGATTCGTCGAAAATGCGGGCATATCGCTTGGAACTTCGCTGGGATTCCATCTCACTTTATCGGCTTTTGGTAAAGAGACTGGCGAATTATGGAAATGAACTTGCGGTAAATTATTTAAGCAGTGTTCCTTCTCTGTTGGATAGAGAAAATGGAACATTGGGGTATTTGCCGGGAGATTCCGAGGACGCATTTAAAAAGTTCATTGAAAAAATAATCGGAGTATATATGGGAAAGGATCCGAAACGGGGGATCAGTTACAGCTGGGTGCCAAATCATATACAGGATGCGAACGGGGAGCTTTCCCCAAGGCCGTTTTTAAAATGTTTTGTATTCGCGGCACAGGAATTATGTGCGAATCCGGATGAAGTTCGCGAAAAATTAGAGGGGGATCGGCTCATCAGTCCATCGAGATTGCAGGGGGCACTTGTGGAAGTTTCGAAAGATCGCGTTAAGGAATTGGTGGAGGACGAATATGCTTGGTTAAGTGTTTTGGTTCGCATATTGAAAGGACAATCGATGCTGATGGAACGCGCCGAGTTTTTAAAATATCTTGCCATTGAGAACTGGCCGGAAGAGCAGAGGGATTCCCTGCCAGGAACGTCTCCGGAAGGTTTGTTGGAGGCGCTGGAAAATCTTGGGATATTCCAGGAAACAGGGGATGGCCGTATCAATGCCCCGGAGATTTATTTACATGGGTTTGGATTAAAACGGCGTGGGGGAATTAAACGGCCAAAGTCTTAGTGCATAGAATCAAAGGATTCGCAATACACCGAAGAAACATTTCAAATAGTAGATAAATAATTGAAGAATATATGGTATCCTGTCATCAGAGTAGAGGTGGAAGCAGTACATCTTCTCTGGTGGCAGGATATTTTTATGCGCAGGACGCTTCGTGAGCGCCTGTTCATTGCCCTGTGTAAAAAGGCGGTTGGAATTGCTTTTGCGCAAGTGGTTCTATGTATGCCTGGAAATCCACAAATTGACAGGAAAACTTCATTATATTATCATGTTATTTTAAACAATTCCTGTTAAACTAAGTGTAGCGCACAAGTTGTGAAATTATTGTAAGTTATAACAGAGGTGGAGAGTATGAATGTAAAGAAAGTTTCAACGTCAGTATTTGTACTGATTTGTCTGCTGCTGGCAGCTTTTTTGCTGAAAGCCTACGTGGGCGGAAAATTCCATTCCGTGCAGAGCCTGCAGGAATATGTGGGGAAGTTTGGGGCATTTGCCCCGGTTATCCTTGTGATCATCCAGGCCGTGCAGGTCGTGATCCCTGTCCTGCCGGGATTTTTGGGCTGTGTTGTGGGCGCGGTGCTCTTTGGGAGCGCGGGCGGCTTCTGGTGCAATTATATTGGTATTTCGCTCGGGTCGTTAATCGCGTTTCTTCTGGCGAAAAAATATGGGATTGGTCTGGTGCAGAATATCTTTCCGCGGGATAAGTATGAAAAATACTCGGAGTGGGCGGGGAAGAGCAGATCCTACACGGTGCTGCTCTTCCTCGGAATGGTGCTCCCACTGTTTCCGGATGACTTTTTCTGCTATTTTTCGGGACTGACCAAAATGGGGATGAAGAAATTCACGGCGATCATTGTTTTGGGGAAGCCGTGGTGTATCCTTGCTTACAGTATCGCATTCGCGAAGTTTGGGGGATTATAAATATCTGTTCCGGCCGTCCCTTCTCACCGGTCTGTTCATTTTTTAACACTGAACAAAAAGGCTGTGCTGCCGTTTTGGAATCCGTCAAGGAAAACTTCCGCCGTCCAGTATTTATCCGGGTATGGGATCGTTACGTTCTGTCCGAGGATGATATTCCTCGTGACATCGTACATGGCATCGGAATCATAGCCATCATGGCGGTGCATCTTTTCCATGTCCCCGCTGAATTTCGCAAAGGCGAACTGGGAGATAAACGGAGTTCCGGATATCGTACTCAAAGCTGTCCATGCAAAAACATTCTGCTGCTGCTTTGCGAAATCGGGCATGAACAGCGTCCATTGTACGGACGCGTCGCAATCTTTGAGGAAGTTGATATATCCGAAGACATCAACCGAATCCGTTCCGGCGGATCCGGTTATCCCACCGGCAAAAAACTGTCTGGTCATCATCAAAACGATCCAAAGCGCCGTAAACAGCAGGGTTAACAAGACCCGATGGTTCCAGCGCTGCAAGCTGTTCCCGCAAAAGGCGGTTTTGGTTTCGGAAACGTTTGGCAATGCTGTCCATGAATAGTTCCCTGCCGTCACGGAACATCGGTTCGCTCCATTCTCCTGCGTTAAGCAGGAATGCCGTCAACTCGTCGAAAACGTCAGGGTTGATCCCGCGCGCGGGATGCCCATTCGACAAGGCGCTGATATTTTTGCGCGTCGGTTTCATCGGAATTCTGGGTGGCAGCGGGGTCGAACCAACAAAATTTTTCAGATAATGCCGTCATATGAAATCCTCCTGCAAATTCAGATTATGTGCCTTACGGCGACTGTCGATTTACGTCAGCTTATCCATATTTTATCTGATAGGAGGAGAAAAGTGAAGGCAGGCTTTCTGCTTTGGGTAAAGAGTATTCATTTTTTGGCGCAGACAAACAGGCCTGTTGACTTGTGGATGTGATATAAGCCATCTTTATCCATTTCTTTGCGTACGCGGTTTAAAAATTGTTCTTTATCTTTTTGGATCACTTTTTTTGCCTCGGCAGAGTAAGAGGCGACATAGTCGAAAACAGCCTCCGCGTCCGGCACGAGCAAGTCATTTTTCTGTTCTTCGTCCGCAAGGATGCTGAAATAATGTGATAATTCCTGCGCGGCGGTCTCCAATACGATATCAAAGGAATCTGAGGGGATTTTGACCTCCGGGTAATATTTGCGCACAAGTTCGTGCAGTTCGTACATATGCGTCCTGCCGACCAGGCTGCAGGAAAACTGTCCGCCTTCCTTCAGCAGCGCGCTGATTTTCTGGTAGAGTGAAAGGCGGGAATCCCTGCCGATGTGGAATAACAGGTGGTTGGCCATGATCCGGTCGAAGCCGGAAACAGGATAGGAAAAATCTGCGGCATCGCGCTTGTCAAGGGTATATCGGATATGCTTTTCCGGGAAATGTTCCTGTATCTCCCGCATGTTTTTCTCCGTGGCCTCCAACATGCCGGCGGAATAATCTACAAGGTGAAGTTCCAGATGCTCCGGCAGGAGGGCGGCGATACTGCGCCAGAAAGCGGCATTGCCGCAGCCGATGTCAAGAACCTTCATATTCGGTGCAAGGGCAATCTTTTCAAACATCCACGGGTAGAAGCCGATCGGGGAGGTGGAATAATCGTGGATGGAGATGCGGCTGCGCAGATTGCGGTCATTCTCATACTGCTTTGCGGCATATTCCCGTTTTTTGGCGATCTCGACAATGTGGCGCATGTTTTCCCAAAAATCCTGCCGTGCCGTGTCCGTGCTTCCGGATTGCGTGTCTTTTGCGGTTTCCGGCATGTCTTTTTTATTCCGGCTTTCTGACAGGATGGCTTTTGTTTTTTGCACGGCAGCGAGAATCTGCTCAATGTGTTCTTTTTTCGCGAGCAGCAGGCGCTCCTGTTCCGCAAGTGATTCTTTTACATCAAAATGTTCTTCCTGCATGATTTCGGCGATCTGCTCAATGGAAAAATCCATGAAGCGGAGCATCAGGATTTTCTGGAGCCGCTCGGCGCTTTCATCATTGTAGAGCCGGTATCCTGCCCCGGAATAATCCTGCGGCGAAAGAAGTTTCTTTTCGTCATAAAATCGGACGGTGCGGGCGGAAACGCCCAGTTTTTTTGCGAGTTCACCTGCGGTATAAGTCATATTTGCCTCCTTGCTGCACCGACTGGTGCATAAAAGTTTTGGTTGTTATCATGGACTTCATAGAAAATGGGTTCCCGCACTTATCATATACCTTTCCGTTACGGAAAGGTCAAGAGAAAAAATAATTTTTTATCGCATCCGGTTGAAATGCTATGGTATAATATCGTCAGATATTATACCAGTGCCGGTTCGCCGTCCGACGAAGGAGGACATCTTCCTTGGCGAACCGTGTGCATCCCCCGGAGGGAAGCATGTCCAGAGGACATGGTATAATATCCGCAGGATATTATACCAGCGCCGGTTCGCCGTCCGACGAAGGAGGACATCTTCCCTTGCGAAGCCCTGCAGGGAAGCATGCCGGAACGACATGGTATAATGTTCAAAAGAAATCATAAAAGGAGCCCGGATACCATGAGATATAATATTTTCATCTGTGACGATGAACCAGAGATGATAAGACGGCTTTCGGAAAATATAAAAAATATATTGGAGGAATGTGGGATCCGTTCTTTTTCTGATGGTTACAGCCTGCTCGGGGAGATGGGGAATTGTGATATCCTTCTGCTGGATATTGACATGCCGGGGATTACCGGGCTTGATATTGCAGGCAGGCTTTCCGGATTGGAAAAACGGCCTTTATTTGCCTTTGTGACCAGCCATGATGAGCTTGTCTATGACAGCCTGAGGTTCCACCCATTTGGTTTCGTGCGCAAAAGCCATATGGAGGAAGAACTTCCGGCGCTGCTTGTGGATTGCGTAAAAGAACTTTCCGGAAGGGAACGGCATTTTTGTTTTCAGTCCGGAGGCGCGCGGATAAAGCTGCCGCTTGGCGATATATTATATTTTGAGGCGGAGGGAAATTACTTGAGGGTTTTTATGACGCAGAATGGCAGGGGGGAGCCAAGCCGTCTGCCGGGAGCGCCGGAGGATGCGGGGGGAGGATATTACCGTTTCCGTGAAACGCTTGCCGGTGTGGAAACCTCGCTTATTGGCGACGGGTTTGTGCGCATCCACAAAGGGTTTCTGGTAAATCAGGCCGCGGTGAGGTCGCTGGGTGCAGACGAGGTAGTTTTGATAAACGGAGCCCATATTCCGGTCGGGAGAAGCTATGCAAATGACGCGAAACGAAAACTGATGAAATGGATGCTCGGAACGTAAAAGTGAAAGAGTGCCTTGGCACATGTTTTGCCGTTTTGTATTAGGAAACGGGATGGGTTGATGTGTTTGCTGACTGAAAATGCATATTTGAACAATCTGGCGGTGAAAAAATCTTAAAGGATGAGGATGGGGGAATGCTCATGAAGAGACATCAAAAAACGGACTGGCAGCAGGAGTGCGGACGGCTTGCGAAAGAATTTGACCGGCTGTCGGGCGAAAAAGCGGAATTGGAATATCAGTGGAATGAGTTAAAGGCATCTTCCGGGCAGCTTTGCAGGCAGGACGAAGAGATCCGGGAACTGCATGAAAATGCGCGCAGGCTCAAACATGATATGAAAAACCATCTGATGGTCATCGCTTCCTACTTAAACAGTGGGGAATATGACGCGGCAAAAGCATATACGTCGCAGATACTTGACAAGTTAAACGCGGTTCACAGTTATGTTGAAACCGGGAATTTGCTGATGAACCATATTCTAAATGAAAAGCTTAATTTTGCAAGAGGACAGGGCATCTCGATCAAGGCGGAAATTGAAAACCTTCCGTTTAGGCGGATGGAAAGCCTGGATTTCTCCGCGCTTTTGTCTAACCTTTTGGATAATGCCATCGAGGCGTGCCGCACAGAGGGAGAGCCGGAGCTTTTTGTCGGGATTACGAAACGCAGGGATTATGAAACTATACTTGTGAAAAATAAGATTAGCGGATCGGTGTTGGAACAAAACCCTGATCTGCATTCTACGAAGCAGGATAAAGATGTCCACGGGCTGGGTATCGCCTGGACAAAAGAAATCGTGGGAAAATATGGCGGTGTCTGTGACTTCTACGAGGAGAACAGTTGGTTTTGTGCCTGTGCGTTTATCCCTGTTTGAGTGGTGTTTATCCCAGTCCCTTGCAATGAAATGTTGCAGGGGATATATTTATTTCGGGTAGGAAAGGGTTTTGGGGCTGTATGGTTGATTTTTTTAACGTTAGAAAATTTACACTTGACGGTCTATCCCTTCATATTCCGGCAGGAGAGCGGGTGGGGCTGCTTGGGGGGCCGGGGTGCGGGAAGACAACACTGTTAAAACTTGCGTGCGGGCTGCTGGTGCCGGAAGATGGGAGCGTGCAGGTATTGGGAATGGCACCAAGTGATTGGAGCAAGGATTCTCAACCCGTCATTTCCGCGTATTTTACGGGTTTGCCCCTGCTTGACCGCAACGACACGGTGAGACAGGGGTTTGAGTTGGTGCGCTGTATTTACCATATCCCAAAGAAAAAGTTTTGGGAGGAATACCGGGTACTTTCAAAACGCTTGGATTTTACCGCGTTTGAGCATGAGGCGGTGAAGGAGCTTTCGCTTGGACAGCGTGTGCGTGCGGAACTTTCCGCGGTTCTGGCCGTAAGACCAAGGCTGCTTTTGTTGGATGAACCGAATGCAGGGCTTGACGAAAACGGAAAAGCGGCGTTGTGCGAAATCCTCTCGGAACGCGGGCGGCGGGGGCTGACGGTGGTTACAGCTTCCAGTGATATGGTGGGAATCGCGAAGCTGTGTACACGTTTTGCGCTTCTGAAGGACGGAAAAGCGGCGTTTTACGGGAGCGGGGAGAGACTGCGCAGCCAGTTCGTCCCCGTCGACGAGATGACGATTGTTTTTGGCGGTGAACTGCCGGATTTCGGGGATCTTCCGGTGGTGCGGTACAAAATAGAAGGAAACCGGCTGACGCTCTTTTACAATTCAAACCATGTTACGGCGGCGGAGATTTTAAAGCGGGTGCTCACGCAGACAGAGGTACTTGAGGTGAAAGTCCAAAAGCCTACATTGGAAAGTATGGTTTAGCAGAATAAGGGGGAAAAATGAGTTTTATTGAAGTGAAAAGTGTAAGTAAGACATTCCGTATTAACAAGCGGAAAAGTGGTGTGACAGGGATGCTCGCCAACTTATTTGTTCCGAAGTATGAAAAAAAGGAAGCGGTAAAAGATTTGGATTTTGTGATCGGCCAAGGGGAGATGGTCGGGTTCATCGGACCCAACGGCGCGGGGAAATCCACAACCATCAAGATGCTGTCAGGTATTTTGTTCCCGGAGAGCGGTGAGATCAGGGTTGGCGGTTTTATCCCTTATAAGCAGCGCAAGGCCTATGTCGGCAGCATCGGGGTTGTGTTTGGGCAGAAATCGCAGCTGCAATGGGATCTGCCCGTGATCGACAGTTTTGAACTTTTAAAGGCAATCTACCGTGTCCCGGATGAGACCTACCGAAAGAACCTGAGCCGCTACACGGAGATGCTTGATATGGGCGGCTTCCTCAATCAACCGGTGCGCCAACTTTCCCTTGGACAGAGGATGCGCGCGGACATTGTTGCGGCATTGCTGCATTCGCCGAAAATTGTGTTCTTTGACGAGCCGACCATCGGCGTGGATGTTGTAGGCAAAGAAACCATACGGAATTTTATCTGTGAGCTGAACAGTCAGGATAATGTGACAATGCTGTTTACAACACATGATATGCAGGACATTGAAAAAACCTGCGACCGTTTGATTATCATTGATAAGGGCAGCAAGGTATATGACGGCACGCTGCTGGGTATACGGGAGCGCTACGGGACGACAAGACAGCTCGATGTGGAATTTGCCGGGCCGCAGGAAGTTGCACCAATCCGTCATGTTGAAATTGTGGATCTTGACAACAACAAAAAGCGCTTTATTTTTGAGAGCCATGAGGTACACATCAACGAACTGATGAACCTCCTGCTCAATCGCTATAGTATCCGTGACATGAACATATCCGAGCCGGAGATTGAAAGCATTATCCGGAAAATCTATAGTGGGGAGGTATTTTAGCGGAGGCGTTTGGTGGAATTAAAAAACAGCAAGTTCCCGGACAGCATCCCCAGAGGAGTTTATGGGAGCATGGCGGACAGAAAATCCTCTGCCGGACGAGGTGGTGGGAGGGAACTTGCGGAACTTAATATAGGAGAAAGAATAGAGATGATGAAATTTGCACCTTATTTTGCGTATGCGAAAAAATGTTTTCTTGGACGGAGTGCGTACCGCTTCGACCATTTGATGAATATTATGTCCACCTGCCTTCAAATATTCATATTCTGGGGTATCTACCGCGCGCTCTATGGCGGAAATACGGAAGTGGACGGAATCACCCTGCCGATGGTCGCGACAAATTTCGTACTTTCGATGGGGCTCGGCGCTGTGTTTTCCGTAAATGACTATTTTTTCCCGGATAAGATACACGACGGCAGCATCGCGACAGAACTGCTCCGCCCAATCAGTGTTCCGGGCAGGATGATTGCCGAAAATGCCGGAAACGCATTGTTTAACTTGATTTTCCGGTTTGCCCCGGCGCTTATCTTGGTCGTGCTGACAATCGGCATAAGTGCCCCGGCAGGGCTGGGAATGTTTACTGTGTTTTTGCTCAGCGCTATGCTTGGTTACGGCGTGCTGTGGGTGATCAGCTTCACCGTGCAGATGGCGGCATTCTGGTTTGTGAACGTCTGGAGTATCACGACAATCAAAAATGTATTTGTCAATGTGCTTTCCGGTTCCATGATCCCGTTATGGTTTATGCCTGAATGGATGGTAGGGGTTTTGCGCTTTACCCCGTTTTCATCCATTTATTTTACGCCGGTGCAGATTTATCTCGGGCAGCTGACCTGGCAGGAAGCCGGGTTAAAATGCGCAGTGCAGGCTGTGTGGATTTTGCTGATTTATCTGGCGGGGGATTTTCTTTGGAAGAAGGGACAGAAGAAATTGGTCGTGCAGGGCGGTTGATGTTAATAGGGTTTTGGGCAAAGTAAAATGGAATGGTCGGCGGTATCGGAGCAGGTTAATTTAAGATGGGCGTGTTTATGTTACAACGGTGGGGTTTTAGGAAAGGGTGAAGGACGGAAATGAGAGATGTAATACATTTGGCGGGAGTCTATACGAAAATAACGGCAAAGTCGTGGTTCCAGTACCGCGTGGATGCCGTGCTGCGCTCGTTGGCAGTATTTTTGCGGGAATCAACGGGAGTGATCGTAATTTATTTTACATTGTTGAAATTTGATGACCTAAATGGTTGGAATACCCATGAGTTGCTTTTCTTGTACAGTTTGCTTTTCTTGACTTACGGGATCATGATTATTTTCTTTACGGGACTCCGCGATTTTGGAAATACGGTGCGCAGTGGGAATTTTGACCGATTTATCCTGCGCCCGCGCGGGCTTTTGTTCCAGTTGATCTTTGCTAATGCCGACTGGTTTGCTGCGGTCGGGCATGGGGGGCTTGGGCTGGTTTTGTTTTTAGTTTCTGCAGGGAAAGTCGGGGTTACTTGGAATTTGGAGACGGCTGTGTACTACCTGGTTGCTGTGGCAGGCGGTGTTCTGATCCAGGGGGCAGTGTTTTTGTTTCTTGCCACTCTGAATATTTATCTGTTTGAAACGAGGAGTTTAAAGGAATTGCTCTATTATAACATGCGCAAATTTGCGGGTTACCCAATCAGTATTTTCCATAAGGCGGTGCAGTTTATTATAATCTATATTATGCCGTTTGCATTTGTGAATTATTTCCCGGCACAATATCTGCTGCGCAAGGAGGATATGGCGGGGTATCCGCAGGCTTTTCTGTACCTAACGCCTGTGGTGGGGATAGGGATGTATCTGCTCGCGTACCTGTTTTGGAGATATAGTGTGAGGTACTATAAAAGTTCGGGTAATTAGTAAAAGAACGGCTTTTGATTATGCTATACGGCATTGTCACCGGATCCGGGGGGCAGCAAGTGTACCCCCCGGATCTTTCCGTCATTACTTTTCTACGCGCCACTCACCATCCGCCGCCCATTGGCATTCTGTCACCTTCATATCGGAAAAGACTGCCTTGTATGAGCCTGCAGTCGGGCTGCAGGCATAGATGCCAAATGTGATTTCGCCCGCGCCCTCCCACATATGGAAAATGCGCATTTGCTTAAAATTTTTTCCGTCCATGCTGCATTCAATGCAGTAATCACTTTCCCTGCGGCTGAACCGATACCACATTTCCCTGATATCTGACGGAATATCCGTTGTCGCCCAGTCGGAATAGCCGTGGTTGGTAACCACACTCCCGAGCCGCTGGATTTTTTCGTCTTCGTATTCGATGGAGGCTTTAAACCAGTTGTCGCTGTCCAAATACATTGCTACGCCGCACTGGTCGAAGCGCTCCTTGCTCTCAAACTGGGTTTTGACGATAAACGAAAAATATTTTTCCGAAGTTCTTGCCTGCAGTACGGGCGCGTTGTCATTGCTAAATCCGTAATATGTGCGCTGCCACAGGTCGGTTCCCATTTCTGTTGTAATTACCACGGCATGATCCGTTATTTCAGTTTTTGCGGGTTTGCGTGTCCACTCCAAATTCATTTGTAAAAAGTCGGTTGTTTCTTTCATTTTGTTATGCCTCCTTTATTTTTTGTTTTCTTGGCTTTTTCAGCAAAAATATCCCTGCAATCAATAAAATCGGGAAAATGACTGCGGAAAGGATTCCTTTTTTTAAATCATCCGATGCCGCGCCGGAAATGTATCCTACCAGTGAGGGACCGCCGGAACATCCAAGGTCCCCCGCCAGTGCGAGCAAAGCGAACATGGCTGTACCTCCGTTTTTAATTGCCGCGGATGCCTTGCTGAAACTGCCGGGCCACATGATCCCGACCGATAATCCGCAGACCCCGCATCCCAAAAGGGATAAAAGGGGGGAGGGTGAGAGGGAGATGCACAGGTAGGATGCGATGCAGAGCAACCCGCTGCCGACCATGAATTTGTCCAAATTGATTCTGTCCCCAAATTTCCCGTAGAAAGCCCTTGCGCTGCCCATCAAGATGGCAAATGTCATGGGGCCTGCCAGATCCCCTGCCGTTTTGCCAACGCCAAGTCCGCGCTCCGCGAAGGTGGAAGCCCATTGGCTGACCGCCTGTTCACTCGCGCCTGCGCAGAGCATCATGAGCATAAGTACCCAGAAAACTTTATTTTTAAACAAGGCGGGCATAGACAATCTCGTTTCCCCGTCTTTTACAAGCGGTGCGATGGGCACTTTG
>ERZ808040.152-NODE-152-length-67273-cov-5.412763_pt1 | contig 67273 bp, 58 predicted proteins | sample MGYA00380191_ERZ808040 | MGnify/ENA primary metagenome ERZ808040 (study PRJEB31490, sample SAMN06133395) | mouse gut metagenome | isolation source: J6 | host: mice | place: China: Chengdu | collected 2015-05 ...
TCCACCTCCTGCTTGCCATTGATACTCTTGCCCGTGTAGAGCTCGTTAGTTAAAATCCGGCAGACCGCATTCTGGCTCCAGTTGCAATTACGTTTTGTCTTGAGTCCCCTTTCATTGAGCATATTTGCAATCTTGGCAGCACCGTAGCCCTCCTGCAGATACCATTGGTAAATCTGTCTGATCACTTCCGCTTCCGGCTTATTGATTTCCAAATTGAAATAATCACCTATGGTTTTATCATAGCCATAGACAATGTTGGGAACGCGGCCTTTTTCTGCGTTCACCTTTTTACCGAATTTCACACGTTTGGAAGTGTTGGCGCTTTCCTCCTGCGCCAATGCGCCGAAAATAGTCAGGACAAACTCGCTGTTGCCCATACTTGTCATATTGGCAGTCAGGAATTGGGTTTCAATGCCAAGGGATTTTAGCTTACGGACATTTTGAAGCAAGTCTACCGTATTTCTGGCAAAACGGGAAATGTCCTTTACCACTACCATATCAAAGAGACCATGTTCCGCATCAGACATCATGCGAAGAAATTCCTTGCGATTCTTGATTTTCGTGCCGGAAATGCCTTCATCAGCATAAAGGCGCACAAGGTTGTCCCCTGTGCGCTGAGTGTATTCGGAAAAGAAAGCTTTTTGAGCTTCCAGGCTGTTTAATTGGTCGGCTTTGTCGGTGGAGACTCGGCAGTAGGCGGCGATGTTCATGGGTTATGACCTTTCTGTTAATTTAACAAACTCTAAATATATTCCCACTGTAATTATACGTCATGTTTTAATTTACCATACCCCTATATGTTATCCCACTGAAGCCTTAAGCAATTTTTCTCCTAATCTTTGAAATTCATTATCTTTAATTTTTTTTGAATACAGATTTACTTTATTATATGCCTCTGCACAATACTTCTGATAAGTTTGCTTAAAACTTTGTGGCAATTTAGAGGTAATTGATTTTTGTACATAATATTTCAACAAACGAATCTGCTTTGCTTCATTATCTTTTGATGAAACAACAGGCTTCATCAAAAGCAAGTGTGCTTTTTCAAAGAGATCAGCCACATCACAATTTGAATCCTCCTCGATTCTTAAAATATATAATCTCGCCTGCTGCGTATCAACTTGAAAAGGCACTGTGTATTTCGAATCATAAAAAAAACTATAAGCTGAATCCAAATATGTCTGAGCCAAATCAAAACTACCAATGTTTGAGCAAGCAATAGCATATTGCAACCAGAAAAAAGTATTTTCTTTGTAATATTCCAATTCCTTTAAGCTATCATAATAGTTAAAAAGAAACGCTTCTTTCTGTCCTGATTTCAATAGGAATGTTTGCACATGGGAATATGAAATTATATTTTTAAGCACATTTTCATAACGATTAATCCCATGATACCTATTCGCATATTTCGCCGTTAATACCAATACTTTAATAATTGTTTCATTACAATCTAATTCTTTTAAAATCATATTTGAAGTCACAGCAGATTTTATTCTAAACTCTGTTTTCCCACTAGAAAAATCGAGGATTTCTAGCACATTCTTATCATGAACAAAACGCGCGTCAATGGCAATATTTATCCCCATAATTTTATTCACTTCATCAACATTAATATTCAAACTCATAATTTTAATAAGTAATGCTAAAATCAAAGTTTCATAATAAGAATCAGATACATTTTTTATACAGGAAACAATGTCCTTAATTTTTTGCTTCATCTCTGTTGACTGTATTACGTCAACCAATATCCCCTGAAATTCCGCATTACCAGTTTTTTTACCACACAAATATTTTCTTTTCTCTGTTTCGGATAAATTACTTAAAGTTCCCCAAAGTCCATTTGCACTTAAAATGCTACTTATCCCCGCTATTTCAGCACCGACAAGTTTATTTAAATCTATTATTGTACTCTGCCCTTCTTCTACCCGTAAATGTTCATTCGCTTCCATAATTCGAGTATCATACAAGACTGTTCGAGCCGACAATACAAATTGTATATTATCCAATGAATAGAGAGAAAATTTTTCTAACACATTAAGATAGTTATAGTAATTTTCAACAATAATAATCTTCTTTCCCGGCAATTCTGCAATATACTTTATTTCTTTAGCAGTAATGTTTTGATAAAACTCTTTTAATGTAAATATCTGGTAGTCACGTTTTTGAATTTGATACTTAAGACTTTCTATAAAAATAGTCTTACCATTCCCTAAATTAGCATGTATATATATCACACGACACCCGCTAAACAACGCATCAATAACCTCTTTCAAAGCTTTTCTGTATACTATGCTCTCATACCTTCCTTTTTCTCTATGCCAAAGCGCATCACTATACTGCCCCATCATAAGTAAATTATATACTTCGCGAACAGTGGCTTTTTTCCATATTTTCTTTTCCTGATTTTTAATAAAAGAACGGTAAATATATGTATTAGGAACCACCTGATTAGGCACATGAGTATTTCGGAAATCCATTAACCCTTGCACAAAGCATTCCATGCCCATTGGGTATACCTTACCCATACGCTTAAGCTTACGTTCCTTATCCTCAGTTATTCCTTTTTTCTCAATAAATACCGTCTTATCAATCACATTCTGATTATAAATAAATCTTTTGAGATCCAAGTCATATTCAAGCGACAAACCCACAATCACGACGCAATCCACTGTTTCAATATCATCCGCAAACACAACTCCAAATTCACTATTATCCAAAGCATCAGCAGCGACATAGCTTTTCCCTGATAATCGAAATTCCGATTGTAATGCTTGTTCATCCAATTTTCCTATATACCCATTAATATACACGCAATATTTAATTTCATCTTCGCTTTCTCTTACTTTCTTCTTCAGTGTAATAGGAACAAGCGTCGATATTTCATCCTTAGTTGCCAGCATTGGAACGTCGTCATAATTTGTAGTGTATACGCGCTGCCATGGCTGCGAATACAAATTTTTATGTTCTGGTAAGATTTTTCCTACTAATAACATTTTTTTTAATTCGACAATAAACTTATTTTCTGATTTTTCTTCCAAAAAGGTATCTGCAGCATCTTGCAAATCGTAAGGATTTTCAGGATTTGTAATCCCACAAGATAAATATATCGCTTTTGCCAAATCAATACCCGAAGGAAATTCTATTCCATCTGGAGTCAAAGCTCCTATATGAGCACCAGAACCCGTAATTAACAATGCCTTTCCATCCACAATAGCTTGATATATTTTTTCTAAATCCATATTGTTTCCCTCCTCATTTCTACATATTATTTTGTATTTTTACTGGCAAATACCTCGCCAGTTCCTCCACCAACTCATACACCTTCGTCCCTGGTGCAATGTCCGTTGGTGTTTTTCCCTTATTGTCCTCTATAATCCTTTTCGCATACCGTATTGCCAGCTTTGGATTTCCTTTCTCCATCAAAATATGAAATATATTCTTCATATTCTTTTGATACTTCCCAATTCCCAACTCTCTAAATTTATCATTGAGAAACTTGACATACTCTGATCTATGATTGTTTGAAGTATAGTAAGCAAAATGCAATATAAACCAGAATTCAATACACTCATTGCTCCATGCTGCATGATACTGTAACTGTGGATTGTCCAGGTTCAACTTGTCCACCCGTTCTGATACGCCATTAAAATCTTTTGCCGGAAAACTGTCCTTATCATACACACACCAAATCTGTCCCCTATCAATCCCATTTTCACGGACATACCTTTCTGCCATGCCAATTACCCGCATAGTCTCCGCCGCACAAGGCTCAATTTCAATCAAGACCATATCCTTATAAATCGGATTATCCTCTATCAGCCGCTTAAACCCTTCAAAATAAAGCGGTTCTGTTTGCTCACCCTCACAGAAGATATAATAACGATATTCCTTTTTCTCCAGGTATTCTTTGCGTCTCTGCTTCCGCCATTGAATCGTTCCAACTTTCTTAGGCATTGACCTCACTCCAATCTATAATCTTTTTCAGATATGGATCTGCGCCATACTTGCCCTCTAAATATTGCTTATCATATTTTGCATCCATACGGACAGATTCGCCTTTCGCATTCTTAAATTCGACCAAAGAATAGAGTTTAGAGTTTTGCTCCTTTCCCTTTGCCACAAACCAGATTTCATCACGGCGGAATACATTATTATTCATGGTAGACAAATCATGTGAAGTAAAAATCAATTGCGCACCATTTTTGTTAATCTTAATATTATTATACAGCATGACTACATAATATAGCAATACCGGATGTATTTTTGCATCCAATTCATCAATTACCAAGGTTGTTCCAATGACAAGGCTTCTTGCAATAAAAGGAAGCAATCCAAACAGTTTCCTGGTTCCGCTGGACTCATCTGACAAAGCCAATTCCGTACTATAACCATTTACAGTATGCTTTGTATAAACTTCTATATGATTTTCTTCCTTCTCTTCAATACGAAAATCCTCTATATCCAGATCCATTTCACGAATCATATCCAACACAAGTTTTTTAACCTCATCTGTCTTAGCTATGGCTGTCCGCAACTCTTGTCTAGGATTTCCATAATTCAAAAAGTCTATGGACTCCTCAAACCATTCAATCACATCAGAAATCACCTCATTCTTTTTATAGGTGATTCCCAAATAAGATAACAACGGCAGCGTCTCTGAAATTTCTTCGCTGATTTTGATTTTACCGAACACACCTTTTAATTCAACTTCATTCCCATTTCTCACAAAAAGGGCCGAACGCCTTCCGGTATCTAATTTAATCCGATCCAGGCTCTCATAAACAACAGAGTCCTGTTTTGCATGAAGGATATAACGATATTCTGCAATAGCAGTCCTGAAAAACACTTCAAACTCCGTTGGCTTCTTTTTCGTTTCTTCTGAAAAAGCAAAAGGCTCCACCGGAATCTTCCTTGCCTTGTATTCACACTCTGTCTTATCACAAGTTGCGCACAACGGTCTTAACACCTTCGCATCCAGTGTGTGCAACGCTTCCAGTACATTGGATTTGCCGCCTCCATTCGGACCATAAATCACTGATACCGGCAAGAAGTTTTCTCCATCTTCTGTTTTAATAATTCTATCTCTGTGCTCCATGATTGCTGCCGCCTGCATATCAAAAGTTATCTCTTCACGAATGCTTTTATAATTTTTCACTGTAAATTGGCATAACATAGTGTTTTACCTCCATCTTTTAGTCCTATTATACTGCATTTTCCTGGTTTGTAAACATAATTTGAGATTTTTTCTCATATTTATCTCTATTAATCTCCTTGTGGTATTTTCAAGGTATTTTTCAAAATTTCTCAATTGCATTTTTAGTCTTGCTTTTATAAATGAATCTGCTTTAATTATGTCATCAATGGAAGATGAAGGCTCCTATGGCAGAAACAGAAAATAAACAATTTTTAATAAAACGAGGTCGCTGAATCACACAACTTCAGCAACCTCAGCATTTTTCTCATTAAGTACATTGATGCTCTCATTATACTCCGCCAACTCCCTAAGTTTCTTCTCCACCTTTCCCGCACTTGCCTGAACACATATCTCCAGCAATACCTTCGCTGTTTCTTCCAGCGTATTGGGGTTATGTATAATATAGTTTAGTTTCCTTACTTTGCTCTCGGTACAATTTTTCATGGTGGGAAACACCTCCCCGCCCTCATGGTCTTTGTCCATTCTATGAAAACAAAACTATAATTATTAACCATTTTTAAATAATAATTCACACACCTCTCATTCCTTTATACGATAATGATTTCAATTACACAAAAAGAACAGTCCAGACCGGCTCCCTACGGTCTATGACTGCCCTTGTGCTATACAATGACAAATTGCTATAATTAAAGCAGCACGCCACACCACCCTGTTTCCAAACCGTTCCATTTTGTTACTACCACATGTACAGTAGACTTGCTAACTCCGAAAGCCTTTGCCGTCTGGCGCACTGTGGCATTGTTGTCAATAATATAGCTGGCGATGTTCATGGCACGCTCTTCAATATAATCCTTCAAAAGAAAACCCCTTAAGAATCTTTTTTACAGTGTATGAGAGATTCCCAAGGGGTATGACTTGTGTTTTAAACTATTTTTATTGATTTATCAATCCTTTTCGATTACGTTTGCCTTCTGACACTCTGTCCAGGGCCGTACTTTACCCTCCCGCATATCCTGTTCCGGACCGGACTTCGCAGTCTTTCCTGTAAAAGGAAATTCCAAAGCAGCCAATCTTCCGATACCCTTCTGCGCGCAGCTCCTCCATATACCTTTTGTCATAAATCTGCTGCAGCGCCTTATCCGCATCCGCTCCCAAATCATCGATCCCTTCAGAAACCTTTATCTCCAGGACAAAGGATCTTCCCCGCAGAGACGGACTTTTCACCATAAGGTCAGACCTTCCGTTGCCGGACTCCCGGTTGGATTTCACCAAATAGTTCTCACTCTGGCTTAAAATTCCCGCAAGAAATCCATGGTAGAAATTCTCCGCACTGTCGTAGAAGCTGATGGTGGCAAATAGCTGCTTATTCAGTATTTCGCTGATTTTATCCGCATCTCCCTCTTCCATTGCACAGTATAAATCCCGGAAATCCTGCTTTTCTATCCGCTTACGGAACCATCCCAGAATCGTGTTCTGATAGATCGTCTTCACCTCTGTATTGGGAATCCGAACCTGCAGGAAAACAGAAGACTCATTAAAATACTCATCCTCCTTTGTCAGATAACCGGTAAAGTATAAGAAATTCCACAGGTTTTCGCCCCTGCTGTGCATATCCTCATACGTAATCTCCTCATGCACCTGTATGTCAAGGGACTCGCCACGCAGAAGCGCCTCGATCTGCCCTTTCGTCTCCATGTCCGCATCGGCGATCATATCCTTAATAATGTCATTGGAGCTGGTATTGACCCAGTATGGATGCGGAAAAGCATTCCTGTCGGAATACAGATCATATAAAAATTTTATGACGCTCCAGGGATTGTAGACCTCTGTATTTCCAAACTTATATCCGTCATACCATTCCTTCATGGTTGAAAAACGATTTTCCACGCCATAGTAATTCATACTCTGTATTACTTCCGCCTCTGTAAATCCAAAGTGCTCGCTGTATCTCTTATCTAAAACGGAAATAATATTTAAATGGTTTAATCCGGTGAAAATGCTTTCCTTGGAAATTCTGAGACAGCCTGTAATCACTGCAAACTGCAGATAATCGTTAGTCTTTAACCCCGCCTCAAACAGCGAGCGGATGAAATCCGCCATCTCACTGTAAAATCCCCGGAAATATGCATTCTCCAGCGGCACATCATACTCGTCGATCAAAAGAACCGTTTTCTTCCCTGTGACTTTAAACATACAACGGCAAAACAACTTCAATGAGCCTCGAAACTGCTTTTCATCCGCTTTTCCATCCGCAATGTTTTGGAATTGCTCGTACTCATTTACCGCCAGCTGCTCTTTTCCACGTTCAATAGCCTCTCTATGCCGGTCAAACTCGGCAGTGATTTCAGTCTGTATGGAGTAATACGCATTTTCAAAGCTTTCCTGCTTCGCCGATTTCAAGGTCAGGTTGAGCACCACATACATCCCCATCTGCCGCTCATATTCTTCCCCTGCTCCCATGATTTTCATTCCCCGAAACAGCTCACGGTTCCGGAGATTCTTTTCTGCATCCCCGATATCCTCAAAAAAATACCGAAGCATGCTGAGATTCAGCGTCTTGCCAAAGCGCCGGGGACGGGTGAAAAGATTCACCTTGCCCTTTAAATCCAACAATTCCTTGATAAACATTGTTTTATCCACATAGTAATATCCATTACATACGATATCCTCAAAATTTTCGACTCCTATGGGCAATGGCTTCTTCACCGTCACACCTCCCTTTTTTTCGCTTTAAATAAGTACTTTTTAAATAAATTATACCCTTTCCCATATTATTTCACAATCATTTCTTCATGAAAAAACACCTTCGGTACGAGCCTTTCGTTCCGAAGATGTTTCCTATCCCTTTTGATTTTCCTCAATTGACCGTCCACACGAACTGATCTGATTTGTAATAGCCTATGTACATTTTTCAAACACTCTCCAAGACCAGTGCCATCTTAGGGCAAAAAGCCGCACATTTCCCGCATCTGATGCATTTGTCATGGTCAACCACAGGAGCTTGGAAACCCTCCTGCGACAATGCCCCCACCGGGCAGATTTTAACCGACGGGCACGGATGGTTTTGCGGGCATTTTTCCACGATTACTTTTAATCTCTTCTCCATTGCTTTTCCTCTCCTTTCCTTGGACTTTTCAACGCTTTCTCCAAACCCTTAATACTTTAACAGTATATGCGGACTCCTCAAAGGGTATGGCTGACAAGGCACTCAGCTTCTAATAGCACAATTTCCCCAACATTTTCATTTTACAATTCTTTTATTTGGCTGTAAATACTTCTTCTATCAATAACTAAGCAATTGTTATAAAGAATCGATTTTTCTTGACACAGGATTTACATATTGCTACAATCAAGAAAGTAACAAGTTACCTATATGAGGAGTACACATGAATTATGATACTTTAAAATCAAAATTTTCCGGCACTACAGAAAATCAGGAAAAAGCCATCTTCAGCACTCTGTTTATCGCCGGTAATAAGCTGCAGACACTTTTTGACAGCCGCATACCGGAGATATCCCTGAAACAATTTATGCTTCTGTCGCTTGCCAGGCAATCTGAAGAACCACTGACGTTCACCCAATTGGGGGATTTGTTGGGTTGTTCAAGGCAAAATGTGAAAAAGCTTGCAGAAATCCTGATGAAAAAAGGATTTGTCACAATCCGTCAAAGCGCTCTTGACAAGAGAGCCATGTGCGTATGTCCCACTGTAAAAGGAAATGACTACTTTCAGAAGGATTTTTCGCAATATCGGGATGAATTGAAATACCTTTTCGAAGTTTATACAGATCAGGAAATAGAAACCCTCTTCCTTCTCTTATCAAGGTTATACGCAGGGATAGAAAATCTGGAACGGAAAACTGCCGGGGACGTCCCCTGAGAAGGGTTATAATTTCCCGCGCTTTTTCTGGCACAACAGCGGAAATGAGACTGGAAGAAATAATAAACAGGAAAAAGATATCTCGTCTGAAAAGGAGATCAACTGATATGAAAACAATCATCATCTATCATTCACAGACAGGTTTCACAAAGCGGTATGCACAATGGATTGCGGAAGCGTCCGGCGCTGACTGCTTTGAATTATCGGCTGCCAGGAAAAAAGATCTGGATGCATATGACACCATCGTTTATGGCGGCTGGGCATGTGCGGGCGGCATCAGCAAGCTTAGCTGGTTTAAAAGCAATATAGATAGATGGGCAGGTAAAAAGCTGATTGCATTCTGTGTTGGCGCAAGTCCCATAGAAAATCCGGAAATCGGCACTGCACTGAGACAGAATTTTACGGAATCCGAATGGGAAAAAGTCAATGTATTTTACTGTCCCGGAGGATTCAATTATGAAAAAATGTCCGCCCCTTCCAAGCTCATGATGAAAATGTTTATCAAGGCACTGAAAGCAAAAAAGGACAAAACAGAAACGGAGCAGGAAATGATCAACATGATTTCCCACTCCTATGATATTTCAGACAGAAAATATATTGAACCCATCCTGGAATCCATTTCAGGGCGATAACATTTCTTCCAGAACCGGATATATCTTTTCTGCCATCCTCATAAACCCAAGGGCATTCGGATGTGTGCCGTCAACGGTACACTCCGCTCTGCCTGACTGTCCAAAGAAATCCCCTCCATCCAGGAACCATACCTTTTGATCCCCTGCTTCCCTGGCCTGGATATAAGTCCGATATGCAATCTGTTTCCTTGCTTCCGAATCTTCCGGGTTTTTGTCCACATCAGGCCTGGTCATGATCAATATGGGAAGTCCCGGATGCGCTTCCCGGATCGTCCTGAAAAATCCGCCGTGGGTCTTTTCCAGCTCTTCCGCAGTCTGGGCGTTATGGTCATAATCATATACAAAAGCACTCATTTCAGGTATGGATGCAATGTATTCCGCAAAAACGGCCTCTCCCCTGGCAGAACCAGAAAAGCCATAATTATAGTAATCTGCATCCAGCCACCTGCACACAATGCTCGTGTAAGCATTTCCTGCCCTGGAGGCACAGCCTCCTTCCGTGATGGATGAGCCATAAAATACAATGGGCGCAGAAACCGAATACTCCGGCGCCTCTGCTAACCGGGCGTTTTCCTCAATCCCGATCTCCATAGCTATAAGATGGTCGTTCCTGGGCAGATTGACGGTGACGGTCTCCATCTTCCCACCCAAGCTAAAACTTTTTTCGACTGATATTTCCTCCGTCGTATGCCTGTCCGGCGCAATATAGCCGAGAAAGCTGCAGGCTTTCCCTTTCCCAAGATAGATATCTGCCCCTGCGGAACCTGACAAAGGGATATTGATATCCTCATTGGCCTGTGCAAGCGTCATACGGACCGATATCGTTTTTGAATCGGTGCAAAAACGTACCCTGCCTCCCGCGGCGCGCTTCCCCAGGAAGTCATACTTAGGTATCTTACCCTGCATATGGGAGGGAAGCCTCCAGAATTTCTGCCCCTCCGCAACGGAAAGACCGTATATTTTAATAGGATATTGTGTGATAGAATAGTAATTCATTGGGTCTGCCTCCATGCTTTGTTTGCCGTGATAACCAAGTGTCTGCCGCCCGGCAATTTTATTATACTACTTCCATTCTGCGTTTACTACTATAAAATTGCTGCTTGCCCCTCTGCCGATTTTCAAACCGGCTGCTTTCTGATTAAGAAGCAGCTTTTCTGCATATGCCGAAGAAAGTACCGGTTAACATGGATTGAGCCAAAGCGCTTACCGAATTCCTTCAGCCAATCCGATTCCCAGCTGCCTCATGATCCCCACCGCCGTCCGGCGGTACACTGCACCGATTCCCAGGCCGATCAACAGCACCAGTGCGAGACAGATGAGGAGGGCGGCAGCCTCATAATCGGTTATTCTTCCGTCATTTGCATAGAGGATCATGGCGAACAGGACATACATAACGCTCATCCCCACAACCCCGGGAACCCCGAACACACTGCCGCACTGGCTTTTCACCTCCCCCGCCAAAAACGCCGGCGACGCCCCCAGCTTTTTTAAGTCATCAAAGATATAACGGTTATTCATGGCAATGGTCTGACAACGGGTGTAGCAGACCACCAGGGATGTGGTAAGACACACGATGAAAATAAAAAGGAACATCATGTACAGGACTCCCATCATGCAGAGGTAATCATTGAGCAGCATAATCCGGAATTTAGGCTGGTACTTCCACCCGGACTGAAAAATCATGGACTCCCATTCCTCATAGCTGACCCGGAATCCGTCCCCGCTCTCCGTATCCATCCAATAAGTTTCCCCCGCTTCCTCCGCCCTCATCTTCGCCACCCGGTCGTACTCTCTGTGATATTCGCAGCTTTCATCAAAGGAATGCAGGAACCGGAGGTAAAATTCCCTGGCAAAGGGATAGGAATCCTTTCCCTCCACGTTAAACTGCAGGATCCTTCCCCTCCAGGAATCGGTCAAGCCCTCCTCCAGAAGCTCATAATCTCCCCGGTCAAGGACATAATAGCCTGACGAATCGGACATCAGGTCATAGTGCAGGTAGCCGGCAAATTGGGTGGGTATCTGCTTTCCCGTGACCATATTGGTGAGATCCTGTGCCCCTTCGTTAAGGTAAATATTTGACTCCTCCCTGTTGTTTATACCGAAATATGTTCCCGGCGCCACATCCACATATTCCCCGGTGAGGGCATGGAAGGCATCCTCCGAGAGAAATCTGGCTTCCCCAAGGACAGGAAGATATTCCACATGGTAACGGCCGCCCTCATCTGCCATCTCGGCAGTTCCTCCGATTCCCAGCATGATATAGTCACAGCCTCCCCAATCCTTTGTGGACAGGCCGTATTCCCCCGCAAGCTCCTTTACGGCGTCCTCGCCGGGCACCGCCTGGTCCACAGGGTACTGATAGAAGTAGTCATGGGAATAATTCACGTAACCAAGCACCGCCGATGTGCCGGAGGCAGGCAGATAGAACATGGCAAAGCAGCCTCCTGCCATCAGAAGAGTAACCACCAGCAGATTGTTTACCGTCTGCCTGGCCTGAAACTTCATCATACCTCTGGAAATGATTTTCTTATAGGGGTTTTTCTTATGTTTTCCCCAGCCGTACACCACCGTATAAAGCATCATCATGTATAATCCCACGAACATGGGCGCATACAGGAGGGATGCCCAGGAGGGGGCGTATGCGCTAAACAGCTTTTCCCATATAAAGGGGGCGCAGTAACCCATTACGCCCCCGGCAAAGATCAGCAGCAGGCCCAGGGGTCCGCACCAGCGCCCCAGCTCTTTTACCGGTTCATTGATATGTTCCTCCCGGATCACCTCCATGATATTGGTCTTTTTCAGATACCTCCATGCAGTGAAGCAGGCAAGGCCTACCACCAGCAGGAAAAAGGCCAGAGAAAGAAACAGACACCGGTAATCCAGAACCAGCTCCATCTCCGAGCTGTCCACAAGAACCAGCCGGAAAAGGCTCCATATAAGCCATACAAAAGGAAAACCTGCAAGGATCCCCGCCGCCGCGGAGGTTCCGCTTAAGAAAAGCACCTCCCGGAATAAGCCGGGAAGCAGCCGTTTCCGGGAAGCGCCCAGGGCCATCAGGATTCCCAGCTGTGCCGACTTGTGCCGGAAGAAAAGTCCCACCGCATAAATGGTGAATACGATGCAGCCTGCCAGTGTCATTGCAAATATGAAATACATCTGTTTACGGCTGTCACCGCCTGAAGGGAATACGGTCTGTACGGTTTCAGAGCACATAAGCGCAGAGTAAGCCGAAATGATCATCAGCGCGGTAAAATTGCAGAACAGATAGAGGCGGGAATGCTTCCGGCCGGCTTTCTGCAGTTTCTGTTCCATTGTTTTCATTGTCAGTGTCATAAAGATACCTCCAGTTCACTCATCTCCCGGATCACCTCCAGCAATTGATCCTGGAACTCGCCCCGGTTTCCGGTTTTTTCCAGCTGCCTGTATATCATTCCATCCTTTAAGAGGATCACTCTGTCACAGAAGGACGCGGCGAAGCTGTCATGGGTCACCATGAATATGGTGGCGCTCATTTTGTTCCTTGCTTCGATAAAGGTCTCTATAACGGCGCGGCTGGACTTGGAATCCAGGTTGCCGGTAGGTTCGTCCGCCAGAAGGATCATGGGGTTGTTGATCAGGCTGCGCGCCACTGCCGCTCTCTGCTTCTCTCCGCCGGAGATTTCCGCCGGATATTTATTCAGGATGTGCCCGATGCCGAAAAGGTCGGTAAGCTTATCCGCAAGCTCCTCCCCGTCCGGTTTAACTTCCCCCTGGATAATCCGCGGGATCAGTATATTTTCCCGTATGGTAAGTCCGTCCAGCAGCATGAAATCCTGAAAGACAAATCCCAGCTTTGTGTTTCGGATCCTGGCCAGGTTATCTTCGCTCTGTCCCGCAAGCTTACTTCCGCCCACCGTGATACTCCCGCTGTCAAAGGGGATGTAACAGGAAATACAGTTTAAAAGTGTGGTCTTGCCGGAACCGGAAGGCCCCATCACCGCCACAAACTCCCCCTGGGCCACATGGAAGTCAACCCCTTTGAGCACCTCATATCTGACTTTTCCCACTTCATAGGATTTGTGCAAATCTTTTACATATAACATTTTTTTCCCGCCTTTCTTTGAGTGTTTTCCGTTACAGTCCGCCGGGTATTCCAGCCGCTGCCTTCACACGGCGCTTTCATCCTCCCGCTGCTTTTCAACCTGCTTTCACATGCTGCTTTTCGCCCTCCCGCTGCTTTTCACCCTGCCGCCGGAAGTTTTCCGGGCCCCCCCACAGGGATTTTCCGGCCTGCGCATTCATTGTACTGGTGTAATGGCTGTATATAAAGCATAGCACATATCCATAATGACATTGGGCAGGATGTCATATCACGCACCCTGGAGGTAAAGTTTGCAGGGGGGATGCAAAATCTGTAAAGTTTGGGTATGTTTGATGTAAAATCCGGAGAAAAAAAGAGAGAGCGGAAAAAGAAATTATGGTAAAATAATGACACGGAAAACTATTTGGCCCGTATGAGAATCCATGTACGCCGAAACCATTCCGGAAAATTTTTGATTTCAGGTTCCATGGATTTGTGGTATGCACGGCAGAAATGCCTGGGGCAGTCAGATTTTCTGAAAGGGATTGAAAAACCGTTTCACCGGCTGTCCGGAAAGGAGTGACCGTTTTGCTTCGTATTGCATTGTGTGACGACGAGGCGGAGGCCCGGGATGCCCTCCGCATTCAATTGGAAAAAATACTTGTGGAGGAGACAGAAGACATCGTATATGAGTTCTCCTCCGGGACCAATGCTGTCTCCTGGCTGGAAAAACATCCGGGGGAAATCGACCTTCTTTTCCTGGATGTGGAAATGAACGGTTTAAACGGCATGGAAACGGCGGAACGGATCCGACAGTTTGATGAGAATATTATTCTTGTATTTGTCACCGGGTACACGGACTACGTTTTCGACGGCTACCGCACGGGGGCCATGGATTATATCGTGAAACCCGCCGCTGCACAAAAGCTGAGAGAACTGCTGGCCCGGGTGCGCCGGAAACTGGATTCGGAAAAGGCACAGGCTTTTCTCCTGAAAAACACAGACGGCGCCTGGCGATTCCGGCTCCGCGACATTCTCTACTTCTACTCTGACAGGCGCCGCTGTTTCCTGGTCTCAAAGCAGGGGGAATATCCCTTTTATGCAAAGCTGGATGACGTGGAAACCAGACTGGACTCCCGGTTTGTCCGGATCCACCAGCGATACCTTGTCAATCCGGGCAGAGTGGACCATATCGGCAGCGAAACCGTTGCCATCGGTGCTGTCCGGCTGCCCTGCAGCAGAAAGTACCGGGACAGTGCCATGGGCCGGATCGCCAAATACATGATGGGAGAGGATTTTCAGTGATTATCCATTTTACCGGCCTTTTTTGGCTCGTGATATCTCTGGTCAGCGGCTGGCTGATCATGGGCGCTTTAAAATATCTGATTGAAACGGACTCCAGATGGTGGAAACAGTGTGTGCTGTTTTTCAGCTGCTGGCTCCTTGACACTGCCATTATTTATGTGGGGGATCCCTTTAATATTCTGGCTGTGCTGCCCTGCTTCCTGTCCGCGGTTTTTCTGTGCTGCAGAGGCAGCCTGTGGAAAAGGGGCACAGTGGGACTGATGTATTCCTGCACCTTTTTTTCTTACAATGCCATCCGGGACAATTTCCTGCACGTCCTGGTGGCTTACGTCCTTGAGATATTTCCTCCTCCCAGGTTTATGGCCCACAGTGATCTGTACACGTATTCCGGAATTTATTCCTCTGCGTCCGTAATCCATATGACGGAATTGCATACGCAGTATCTGCAGATTTTTATTACGGTATCCAGTTTTCTATTCGCCGTTTTATTGCACTTATTTATCCGTAAATTTGCGCCGGATAAGGATTATACCCTTCCTGACCGCCTGTGGAGGCTGCTGCTCCTGCTCACGGCAACTCCCTTTGGCGTTGTTCTCAATACGGTTCTTCTCTTTGACAATAAGGATGCCGATGCCCTGTTCTCCCTGAAGGGTTCCTTCAAATATGCCATCCTGCTGATTTTCACACTGCTGTCTTTCGTCAGCCTTCTGTGGTGCATCTGTGTGCTGGCCAGGCAGCAAAAGCTGGAGCGGCTGAGTATGCTTTCGGAAACAAACCGAAAGTATTATGAGGCCATGGAACAGCAGCACTTTGAAGTAAGAAGGCTGAAGCACGACCTGGCCAACCATCTGCAGATCCTGGCCGCCCTGCCGGAGGACCGGCGGGATTCCTATATCCGTAACCTGTCCAGCCTGCCTGCCGCCGCGGAGTCCCTCTCCTACTGCGGCGATACCACTGTCAATGCCGTATTGTCCGTGAAAAAGGCCGCAATGGACCGGTGCGGCATCCGTGGGGAAATATCCGCCGATATTCCAAACGAACTGCCCTTTGACCGGATCGATGTCTGTGCGCTCTATGCCAATGCTCTGGACAATGCCATGGAGGCCTGCCTGAAGCTGGAACAGCCAAAGCGCGTAATCGTGGTAAAAAGCAAAGCGAAAAAAGGACTGTTCTGCCTGGAGGTCACAAATCCCGTTCCCAATGACACCAGGCTGCCCCATAGCCAGCTCCCCACTACCACAAAGAAAGATAAGGCAAATCACGGCCTGGGCCTGAAGGGAATGGAAGAAATCGTATCCAGATATCACGGCGGTATGGAGCTGAATACCCAGGATGATACTTTTAAGCTGTTTCTGTACCTTCCGCTGTGATGTTTTGCGCAATAAGCATTTCAATCACATATTAAGAGAACCCGGCACGACAATTCACCTGACAGTTGAATGCAAATGAAGATCCCATTTGCATTGATCCGGGTACACATCCACCGCGCTTTGGCGGCCTTTGGGCAAATCATCCCCGGTAATTACTTACTACCGGCTTTCCGTCTTTGTCAAGCAGCGGCGTGAACCCTCCTGCATATCCGCTTTTGCGAAACACATAATTTACACCTGTTTCCGTATCAACCCAGATCTCCATCACTTCGATTGTACCCTGACTGAATATTTTTATAAAACGATTATTCATATTAATCTCCTTTCCGGGACGTTTTCGCCACGGGGCGGCGCAGCTATTGCGCTAGAACTCCCTTTTCTTTAATTTCCGGTACTGACATGCCAGCATAATCATTAACAAGGCATACAGGCAGATCAGGCCTGTAGACAGAATAAGGAAACAGCGCGCCCATTCCGCACCGGTTCTCAAACAGTAAATAAAAAGTATAAAATAAGGAATCCACATAATTGGCAGCGTCAACACCACTGGAACCAACCTGCCTTTACATACGCGCATCATCATCTGCTGCCTGGAATCGTCATCGCAGAATATTTCTTCGGCCCCTTCTGTTTCCGACGCAGATTTCCGAAAATAACTGTACCCTGCATAGTCCTGCAGATATTCCCAGCCGCAATCGCTGAACACCTTCACATACTCTTCCTTGTGCGCAATACCGTCCTTGTTATAATCCAGCTGATAGATCACATCTTCCGGAACGCATTTTTCAAAATAATAGATGCAGGGGCCGGACACTTTCACAAATTTCCAGCCGGACAGGTGCATTTCCCGGAGATAATCCTGTTCCTCCTTGTATTGAAAAATGGTAAAAATTCTGAATGTCCTCTTTGTCTCCATTTAAAGTCCTTCCTGCGCATTCCGGTACAGACGCTCAATGCGCTTCAATTCCATTTGCAGCACCTCCGTTCCCAAGTCGGTGATCTGATAGATTTTCCGCTTATCCTCTTCCCTGATAAAACGGATCAAATCATCCTTTTCCATTTTCGCCAGGCTGCCGTACATGGTGCCGGGAGCAAGACGTATCTCCCCGCCTGTCATCCTCTCAACGGCCTGAACAATTCCATAGCCGTGATTAGGCTGTTTTAAACACAGCAAAATATAAAAGGCGGTTTCCGTCATGGGAACGTAGACTTTCTTTATATGTTGATTCAAGATATCCTCCTTCCTTATATTTACTTCGATATATCGAACTGCTATATATTATATCGTACCTCGATATATATGTCAAGAAAGGAATCAGCGCCTCAGAATTTTTCCTCTTTCTTTTGCTTATTGTATGAAATTTTTCACATTTGTGTGGTATGATGGTAAAAATAAGACTGCACATTCCAGAGGAGGGTTCCATGAAGCTGCTTTATGCCGAAGATGAACCGCTGCTTTCTGAAGCAGTGGTGGACATATTGACCTATCACAAATATATTGTGGATGCCGTGTACAACGGCGGAGATGCCTATGATTATGCTGTGTCCGGTGATTATGACGGGATTATTCTCGATATCATGATACCCGGGCGGGACGGAATCGATGTTCTTGCCGCCCTGCGGACAAACGGATGCAAAACGCCGGTTTTGCTTCTCACGGCAAAGGCCCAGATTGATGACCGCATCCGGGGATTGGATGCCGGTGCGGACGACTATCTGCCTAAACCCTTCGACATGGGCGAGCTGCTGGCCCGTGTCCGTGCCATGCTGCGGCGGCGCGAAGAATTCCATCCTGATCTCCTTTCTTTTGGGGACCTGACACTGAATGTCCAGTCTTGTACCCTGTCCTGCGGGGAGGCAGATTTTGTACTGCCCAGGCAGGAATACCGCCTGATGGAACAGCTGATGGCAAACCACAATATCTTCCTTTCCTCGGAGGATCTGCTGGTGAAAGCATGGGGGTATGATGCGGAAACCGATATCAACAGTGTCTGGCTCTATATTTCCTATCTCCGGAAGAGGCTTGCCGCTATGGGTTCCCATGTGGAGATTGTAACGAAGCGTAATATCGGCTACCGCCTGGAGATGCCCCTATGAAGAAAACATTGCGAAAAAAATTCATTCTCTTTGCCATGTCCGCAGTTACCATCCTGCTGGTGGTACTGATCGGCGCCATCACCGGGTTCAGCTGGATCATCCTGGACGGCCAGTCCGATTCCGTCCTACATACCATTGCCAGCGGAAACGGCCTGTTTTTCCAGGCGAAATTTCCTGATCCGAAACCATTCGCGCCGCCCATGGACATGGACACGCTTAAATCCGCCCGCTTTTTTACCGTCCATACCGACCAGGACGGAAACGTCCTGGATGTCAACATTGACCAGATCTCCACAGTCAGCCCGGAACAGGCAGCACAATACGCCGGACAGATTACTGATACTGCCGGAAAAGTCGGCAGCTACAAATATGAAGTAAAGCAGCTTGGAGCAGACCGCCTGATCTTCTTTATGGACACATCCCGCCAGTTGGGAACCGTTGCAATGGTATTCAGCACTTCTTCCGCCATTGCCCTGATTTGCTGGCTTACGGTGCTGCTGTTTGTGGTTCTGCTTTCCGGACGGGCGGTGAATCCCATCCTGGCAGCCATGGAAAAGCAAAAACAATTTATTACAAACGCCGGCCATGAACTGAAAACGCCGCTTGCCATCATTCAGTCCAATAATGACGCATCTACCCTGATCCACGGGGAAACGAAATACAGCAGAAATATCCGGATCCAGACCCAGAGGCTGAATGTCCTGATGACCAATCTCCTGACCCTTGCCAGGCTGGATGAGGAAACGAGGCTGCCTACGAAAACAGTGGACATCAGCGAGCTGGTGCGCGAGATGCTTCCCGCCTGCGAAGTCACCGCACTGGACAGGCAAATCACGCTGTCCGCCGCTATTCAGCCCGGCGTTCTGATGCAGGTACACAGGGATACCTTTTCACAGATGATCTCCATTCTGCTGGACAATGCGGTCAAGTACACCCCCCGGGGCGGAACGATCCTGTTTTCCGTAAAGAGCGAAGCCGGCCACATTTGGATCCGGGAAGAGAACGACTGCGAAATCCCCCAAGACAACGATCCCGAACGGCTCTTTGACCGTTTTTACCGGGGCGACAGCGCCAGGACCCAAAGCAGTGCAGCCTCCGGGTACGGGATTGGCCTGTCTGCCGCCCGTGCCATTGCGGAAACCTTCGGCGGAAAACTGCATGCAGTATATCCGGAGGACGGAAAAATCTGCTTTACCGCACAATTTTAATACGTTTCACAAAATGTTCACAGACCTTTCCGAAAGTTTTCACAGACGGAAAGGTTTTTCTAATGTTGGTCAAAGGTTTGATTTTTATAATGTGTTCCTGGAAAGGAGGAATGCTATTTGCAATTCAGACATGAAGTAAAGCATGAGATCAGCCATTTGGATATGCTGATCCTGCGGCAAAGGCTGAATGCGGTTATGATACCGGACAGCCACTCCCAAAAAGGAGAATATCAGGTTCGCAGCCTGTATTTTGACAATCCGGATGATAAGGCGCTGCGGGAAAAGCTGGAAGGTGTGAGCATTCGCGAAAAATACCGTATCCGCCTGTATAACAATGATCCGTCTTTCATTCATTTGGAGCGGAAATTCAAGCATGGAGGACTCGGCTGCAAGGATTCCACTGTCCTCACGCCAAAGCAGGCACAGTCCATAGCCGATGGCAATATTCGCTGGATGGCAGCCAGCACCGACAAAGTGATTTTGGGGTTCTATTCCCGCATCCGCAATGAAGGATTGGCGGCAAAGGTGATTGTGGACTACACCCGGACCCCTTTTGTATTCGGCCCCGGCAATGTCCGGGTAACACTGGACTATGATATCCGCACCGGACTTGGCTGTACCGATTTCTTAAATCCCCACTGTACCACGGTTCCCGTTCCGGCTTCCCCCTGTATTCTGGAAGTGAAATGGGATCATTTCCTGCCCGATGTAATCCGTGACATGGTGCAGCTTGGGAACAGGCACAGCACGGCATATTCAAAATATGCCGCCTGCCGAATGTATGATTAAAATTGGAAAAAAGGAGAAAAACAACCATGACTTTTAACGACATTTTCAAATCAGGCTTTTTGGAGAATATATCATCCATAACCATCCTGGACATGCTCCTCACCATCGTGCTGTCCTTTGGCATTGGATTGTTTCTTTTTCTTGTTTACAGGAAAACCTACCGCGGCATCATGTATTCCGCGGGTTTTGGCACCACCTTGATTGCCCTGACCATGATTACGGCAATCGTTATCCTTGCTGTCACATCCAATGTTGTTCTGTCCCTCGGAATGGTGGGCGCCCTGTCCATCGTCCGCTTCCGCACCGCCATCAAAGACCCGCTGGATATTGCATTCCTGTTCTGGGCCATCGGCGCAGGCATTATCCTGGCAGCCGGGATGATTCCCCTGGCCGTCATCGGCAGCGTCTGTATCGGAATCATTCTGCTGGTATTTGTAAATAAATCTTCTAATACCCACCCCTATATGGTGGTTTTAAGCTGCACAAACCATGATGCGGAAGTAAAGGCAACGGAATTCCTTGCCCAAAATGTTACACGGTCAACCATCAAAAGCAAATCCGCTGTCAGGGGCGCCGTAGAGCTGAACATCGAAGTCCGGCTGAAGGAGGACAATACCGATTTTATCAGTATTCTCTCTGAAATGCCCGGTGTCAACAGCGCGGTGATCGTCTCTTACAACGGCGATTATATGGGGTAAGATATGTCAGGAAAAAAATATTTTGACCGAATTGCATGGATTGCCACCGCATGGATGCTGGCTCTGACCGTTCTTTTTATGAATGGCGCTGCTTTGGGCATCGAAGCAATGGCACACACCATGGGGTACGAAAACCGATTATTTGACCGCACAAAGGTACATACCATCGATATTGTCATGGATGACTGGGACGAATTCATTGCCGGCGCCACCAGCGAGGAGTATTATGCTGCCAATGTGGTAATCGACGGGGAAGCCTTCAAAAATGTCGGCATCCGGGCAAAGGGAAACACTTCCCTTTCTACGGTAGCCTCTCTCGGCAGCGAACGCTACAGCTTTAAGGTGGAGTTTGACCACTACGACAGTTCCGGATCCTATTACGGATTGGATAAGCTGAGCCTGAACAATTTGATTCAGGATTCTACCATGATGAAGGACTACCTGACTTATACCATGATGAAAGAATTTGACGTAAATTCCTCCCTGTGCAGCTATGTCTATATTACCGTTAACGGCCGGGACTGGGGATTGTATCTGGCTGTGGAAGGCGTGGAAGAAGCGTTTCTGGAACGTAATTACGGTTCCGGCTACGGTGAACTTTATAAGCCTGACAGCCTAAGCTTCGGCGGCGGCCGTGGCAACGGCATGGATTTTGACATGGACGATTTTGATTTTCATTTTGACGGGGACAAAGAAACTCCTGACAGATCCAATCCCTCCAATGGGCCCGGGAATTTCAACCCCCCTGCCTCCTTCGGCGGCAGAGAGGGCGAACATGGCGGTTTCGGCTTTGGCGGCGGTATGGGTGCTTCCGATGTAAAGCTGCAATACATTGACGATGACCTTGACAGCTACTCCAACATCTGGAACAATGCCAAGACGGATATCACCAAAGCCGACCAACGCCGTCTGATCCAGTCCCTGGAAAAGCTCTCCGACGGCCGGGACATAGAATCCGTTGTAGACGTGGAACAGGTAATCCGCTATTTTGTGGTTCACAATTATGTCTGCAATGATGACAGTTATACCGGCATGATGGTCCACAACTACTACCTTTATGAGAAAGACGGGCAGCTTGCCATGATTCCGTGGGACTATAACCTGGGTTTTGGCACATTTGGCAGCGGCGATGCAACAAGCACGGTAAACACGCCAATCGACAGCCCGGTGTCCGGCGGTTCTTCTGACAGGCCAATGCTGGACTGGATCTTTGAAAATGAGGAATACACCGGACTGTACCACCAATATTTCTCTGCGTTTATTGAAACCGTTGACATTACCGGTATGATAGAGGACGCATATCATCTGATCAAGCCTTATGTGGAAAAGGACCCTACCGCCTTTTACAGCTATGAAGAATTTGAATCAGGCGTGGAAACCCTCCGCCAGTTCTGCACCTTGCGCAGCGAGAGTATTTCCCTGCAGCTGGAAAACGGAGAAACCTCCAACCTTACGGACTATGTGGATGCTTCTGCCATCACCCTCTCCGATATGGGATCCATGGAAGGCGGCAGGGGCGGCTTCGGGGGCAATATGCCCCAGGATATGCCGGAGGGATTCGAACCTTCTGCCCTTCCGGATCATTTTTCCAACGGCTTCCCCGGCAAGTCCCCCGGCGGCCAGCCGGGAAACACACCGCCAGAGGATACCGTCACAACAGGAGGCTCCGGTATCAGCCAATCCTCAGGCAGAGATATCCCGATACCGGAGGAAGGGTTCTCCTTTGGCATGAATGGGGCAGGGGCCCCTTCGTCCGATCTTACCGGCTGGATCCAGATCGCCGTTTCGGCGGCCGTTCTCGCAGCAGGACTGATCACAGCAAAGAAATACAGGAATTGACCTTTCGGTCAGTTTACATAAATTTTCTTCTGCTTCATATCCACCCGGACGTGCCCGCCATAAGGCAGGGCACATCTGGGCATGGAATGCCCGAAATTCACATTGTATACAATAGGCAGCCGTTCATTGTTTACCACTCTTTTCAGGATGGCCTTGTATTCCTCATAGTAACATTCGTCCTGTGGTTTTCCCACCAGGATTCCGTTAATAACCTGAAATACCCCCTGATCCTTCAGGGCCGCCACCTCTTTCTCAAATAACTCCGGCTTCGGCTTCTCCTCACAGGTCTCTATAAACAATATCTTTCCCGCCCATTCCTCCTGACAGGGAAAAATGCCATACTTCTCACAGATCCGTTTCTCGTCATCATAACGGTTCCCAGAAAGTATGTCGTAAAGGCTGTCCAGACAACCACCCAAAAGCTCTCCCTGAAACTCGTCGCTTCCCTGGAGCAATTCATAACCCCTCTCCTCCCTGTGGGCCACTCTTTCCGTTCCCATGGCCGCTCTGGAGAAATCTTTCCGTTCTTCATACCAGATCTGGCTGGAAACAATCTCCCTGCAATCGTTTCCCTCCAGATAGCTCTCAAACGCTTTTTTACTGTATGGCAACATTTCATCCGCAATCTCTCCCAGGTCGCAGATAAAATTCGGCCCGTAATAAGTAGACAGGCCCAACTGGTAAAACATCAGATGGTTGATGGTGGTATCGGAAAAACCCGTAAATAATTTGGGGTGGCTTCTTACCCCATCCGTGAACTCCGTATCTTCCATTAAATACGGCAGCAGCCTGTAGGTATCGTCGCCGCCAATGGCACAGATGACCCCGGCAATGGAATCATCCAGAAATGCCCTTTTCAAATCCTCCGCCCTGGCTTCCGGATGCTCCTTCAGGTACTCAATTCCTTTTAAGGAATTGGGCATAAACACAGGCTCCAGTCCAAAGGCCCTTAACCTTGCCGTCCCGATTTCAACATTGTGGCTACAAAACTCCTCCCCCAGCATTCCGCTTGAAAGGCTGACTATTGCTACTCTGTCACCCCTGCGCAGCTTTTCCGCTTTCTGCATCCTCTTAACCTCCCTCATTCTTTTCGGGCAGTGCACGATACATAAAACGGTAAGACTTCCATGAGCACCCCGAAATAACTTTTTTTAAACATTATACCCTCCAAAAGCCAAAAGTCAAGTTTGAACCCAAAATCAAACACCCTTTCCCTGAATGCATAACATTCTTTTGCTATCCAGAATAAGATCGGTTCACAGGTGTTGCCAAAGCCATATTCGGTTCCTCCCGGCCAAAGTGGTTACATGTTGAGGACCGGTATAGCCTTTTCGGTACTCCTGCAAAAAATTTCCCGAAAATATTTCAGTGTTTTCTGATATAATTCCGTACTATATATGACCGGTCAATTTCTACAAAGAGAGGTGACAAATTCATTGAATGACGAAAAGACAATAGCAGCGATCCAGGAGCGGGATGAAACGGTTATCAGTGAGGTAATCGCGAAATATTCCCGACTTCTCTGGTCGGTTGCAGGCATCGTCCTGGATAAAGCCGGCTCGGCACAGGATGTGGAAGAATGCGTGGCCGACACATTTATTTACCTGTGGGAGCACCCCGACGCGTACGATCCCCGGCGCGGAAAGCTGAAAACATGGCTGACCATCGTTGCCCGGACACAGGCGGTGAACAGATACCGTGAAATTGCCAGGAGAAACACCGTACCGCTGGAGGATACGGATTTCATCAGCCAGCTTGGCATTGTGGATCATATTCTGCAGGAAGAGACAAAGAAAATGCTCCTTGCCGCCATCAATTCCCTTGGCGAACCGGAACGGGAAATTTTAGTCCGCCGCTATTACTATGGACAGAAGCCAAAGGAAATCGCGAAAGCAATGCGAATGAACGTCAAGCAGGTGGACAACCGCCTGTACCAGACAAAACAAAAGCTGCGGGATGCCCTTTCCTGTTGAGAACCACTGCCTGTCCCAAAGTCACTTATGTGCGAAGAACAGCATAGAAGCGAGGATTTGTGTCTGCGCGCTGCCGGTCACAAAGCTGCTTATCCACAAAGAGCCGCGCAGAAATGGAGATGAATATGGATACTTTTAATAAAACAAGCCTACAAAATATCCGAAATATATTTGAACAAAGAACCGGCGTAAAACCAGAAATCCGGACAAGCCATCGTTATTTCGTCAGAATAGCGGCTGCGGCTGCCTTTCTGGTATGCTCCCTGAGTATAACGGCTTTTTCTTTCGGCCTGTTCTCTTCCCTGTCCGGGGACGACCTTGGGCTATCCGCAGATTACGAAGGAAACGGCATCGTATCCATCCGGATTGAGAACCGTTCCGACAGGGAGCTGAATTTTCAGTCCCAGCTTAAACTTATGCGCTGGTCTACCGGGGAAGAAGTCCTGCCTGTTTCCGATGAAATTGTTTTCAGCGGCACAGAAATTAAGGCTCACACCAAGGGCACTATGACGCTGGATCTCTCCAAGGCCTATGATATGGATGTGCTGGAGCAGCCTCTAATCGACGATCACTACTATTTTGTGCTGACCAACAATCACTTTGCTTTCGGCCAGGACTGGATGTGCTCTGTTGAATTTGCGGAACCAGTCATCACGGCAAAGACCGATCCCTCCCCCATCACGCCCCAGGAAGCGGATCCTGATATTGTGTCGGAAATCACAGAGGAACTAAGGCCGTACTTTGAAACCTATACCCTGGATACGGCCGAAAGAAACCGGTTAGCCAGTGAATACCTGGCTCTATGCCAGGAGTTGCTTGCGAAGCTGGAGGGAAAGCTCGTGACTTCCGTGTCCCCCATGGAGCTGACATTGGCCGATTCCCACGAACAGGTCGTTTTTGACCCTTCCGTGCCGGTGGATATGCAATTGCAGCTTACCGGATTGCACCGTCGCTCATTGGATGGTTATGATAAGGTAATCGGTTCCTCCGACGGGGAGTGCGCGATGGTATTAAGCGCTTACATTCCCCAGAAAAAGGGGGATATTGACAGGGGCGTTGACATCCCCCTGATCTACGTTTTCATTTACGAAGCCGACGCTGTCCAAAGCCTTCAGGACTATGCTTTCATCCGCGGCAGGCTTATGACCTTTGAACAGATGGAAGCATACAAAATATATGAGGATGAGCAGTATGTCTGTTACAATGCCAGCAATCTGTTCTATTCCGATCTGCGCCAATACGTGGAGAGCATGGTCAGCCAGAGAAGCGATGTCTACTTTGACGAACAGGTCTGGGAACGGGTACAGAATATTTATACCTATTATAATGAAAAGATTGGCAGCCTGCTCTGCTACAGAAACTCTGACGGTATAACCCGGATTTCTGACCAGCCTGCCTCCGGAGAGGAGTTTCCCGGTATTCCCGAGGCAGTCCCCATACAGCCGGAACAGACGTCAGCCGTACAGGCAGATAGACAGGATACTGCCGTACAGACGGCGGATATTGAAAAATGCTATGATGACCCGAAAAATCCCGTTTCCGCACAAAACTACGGCGTAGGGGAACCAAAGCAGGAAAATTAGCCTTTTGGCAGATGCCGCTTCCCACATGGTATCTATAACCGCAAAATGCAGTAGGAAATGCTCTTTTTAGTAATATTTATATTCAAAATGATTGCAATTGCCCTGTAAACGTAGTATCCTATATATCAACAAAAGATCTCGCCTTTTTAGAGGTCTGATGGTCTGGCAAAATAGTATTTCAGCAACAGGCAAATTTTCCATCGTGAATTGCCCGCAGTCCATACAGCAATCATTATACCAGTGCAACGAATCATTCATTTCTGATACATTGGCACAGAGGGATTCTTTCATATGCAATGCAGATGAAAAATCAGGCAAGCCAAGGCGCCCTTTCATTAATATTCGTTGTACCAGAAAGGTTTTTCAAAATGAAAGAAGCATTTCACATTATCAGCGACGGCTCCTGCGACCTGCCGCCGGAACTGACCCGGGAAAAGGACATCACGGTAGTGCCCTTTTATGTATCTTTTGACGACGAACATTATTACCGGGAAATAACGGAGATTGGTATTCGTGATTTCTATCAGCAGATGGTGGAAAAAAAGGGCGTATATCCCAAATCTTCCATGCCCTCCATACAGGATTACGAAGAAGCCTTCCGCCCCTTTGCGGAAGCGGGGACTCCTGTTATCTGTATCTGCATCACCACAAAATTCAGCGGTTCCATGCAGTCCGCCTTGAATGCCCGGGAGCTGATTCTGGAAAAGCATCCCCAGGCGGAGATCACTGTCATAGACGCTACCATCAACACAGTCCTGCAGGGGTTGTATGTGCTGGAAGCGGCCTGCCTGCGGGACCAGGGCATGAGTTACCAGGATACCATAACCCGGCTGGAGGAAATCAAGGGCACCGGAAGGATTTTCTTTACGGTGGAAAATATGGAATATCTGCGCCACGGCGGACGGATCGGCAAGGTTGCCGCCCTGGCCGGGGGCGCCCTGGATATCCGGCCTGTGATTACGCTGAAGCAGGGAGAGATCTTTCCCTCCGGCATCGACAGGGGACGGAAGCGCACTACCAGGAAAGTCATGAACCTTCTTCTGAAATATCTGCAGGAAAGCAGACTTGGCATCGAATGCTACAGCCTGGCCGTGGGATACGGGTACGACCAGGAGGAAGGGCGCACCTTCCGGGACGAAGCGCTGGCCACACTACGGGAGAAAGGATACGCCATTGACAGCATGCCCCTTTTCCAGATCGGAGCCACTATCGGCGTGCACACCGGTCCTTGCCCCCTGGGATTCGGGATCATTGAAAAAGGGATCCATCCTTCTGTAAACCGGGATTAGCCTTGTATCTATTAAACATATATGCATTGTTCTTACAACCGGCCGGTTTCTTACGGGAAAAGAAACCGGCCGGTTATTCCATGAGATTGCAATTGTTTTAACAAGTCCTTGTGCCGGCCTGCAGAATGAAATATAATAGAGAGAAATAACTTATCGGAGGATCTGACAAATATGCAGGATGTCCCAAATTGGAGTATCACTTTGATCACACCCACCTCTATATCTGTGGAGCTGCTTAACAATGATTGTTATGCCACGGATCCTTTTGAGGTATTTCTAAACGGTAATTCCCTGGGAATGCGGGAGCAAAAGTCCTTTTCCCTTCATGGGCTGGAACCCGGCCACAGCTACGAGCTCCGGGTTGCCGGAAAGGACTTGGCTTTTTCTTTCTCCTTCCGCACGGAGGACCGCAGGGAGGTGATTTATCATTCCTCCAGGGAGGGCGGCGTGTTAGATGACACTTCCGGCCTGCAGCAGGCCATTGACAGCCTTGCGGAGGACGAATTTCTGACCATCCGCGGTACTTATAAAGTGACTTCCCTGTTCTTACGGAATCATCTGACGCTCCACCTTCCCGAAGGATCCCGGCTGGTAGGTGAGACGGACCGCACCGCGTTTCCCATCCTAAAGGCGGAGGAAACGGTGAACGGCATCCCTCTGGGAACCTGGGAGGGTTGTGCCGATGATTCGTTTGCCAGCATCCTGACGGGCATCGGAGTCAAAAATGTCTGTATCTATGGGGAAGGTGTCATTGACTGTAACGCACAGGCTGGGGACTGGTGGGTTGACCATAGGGTAAAGCGGATTGCCAGACGCCCCAAAGGAATCTTTCTGCACACCTGCGAATTTGTATCCCTGGAAGGCATCACCGTCTGCAACACACCGTCCTGGAACCAGCATCCCTTTTATTCCAGACATTTGAAATATATCAATATGCAGCTGACCAATCCCCCCGACTCCCCCACCACAGACGGGATCGACCCGGAGTCCTGCCATGACGTGGATATTATAGGACTGCGGATCAGCGTAGGCGACGACTGTATCGCCATTAAATCCGGCAAGCTGGATTTCGCGCGCAAATACCACACACCCTCCTCCCACATAATGATCCGGGACTGCCTTATGGAATACGGCCACGGAGGCGTCACACTGGGCAGTGAGAACAGCGGCGGTATCCGGGATGTGCTGGTGACCAACTGTATTTTCCGGCAGACGGACAGAGGGTTGCGGATCAAAAGCCAGCGGGGAAGGGGCAATCTGGCCGTAATCCAGAATATCGGCTTCCGGAATATCCGAATGGAAGAGGTAAGGGCGCCATTTGTCATCAACGCTTTCTACAAAGCCGGCAATGATGCGTATGACAGCCGCTTTGACCGGGAATACCAGAAAGCCACAGAGCTGACCCCTGTCTTTAAGGAATTTACTTTCCGGGATATCGTCTGCGAAAACGTTTGGTATGGCGTCGGGTTCTTTCTGGGGTTGCCGGAATCCATGCTGGAGAAAGTGACCCTTCAGAATATTACCGTGTCCTATCAGCCGGACGCCACTCCCGGCGAAATGGCCATGACCGCCTGGAAAGAGCAGTTTTTGCATGCAGGCTTTGTCTGTGAAAACGTCAAACTGCTGGAATTAGACCGGGTGTATTTCCAAAATGCTCCCAGCCAAAAGTACATTTTGTCCAATGTGGAAGAAGTGCGGGAATAAAAATACCACTGCCTGCAGAAGCAAGAGAAGAAACGGCAGGAAAGAGAAAAATTTTAATGCGCAATAAAACAGCGCGGAAATGAGGTTAAAAATGGATACATTTCTTTTTGCGTTAAATGCCATAATGCCCATCATATTACTGATCCTGTTCGGCTATCTCCTGAAACGGAAAGGCTTTCTGGACGAAGGATGGTTTAAAAAGGGCAACAAGCTGATCTTCCGTGTCTGTCTGCCCAGTATGCTGTTTATCAATGTATACAACATTGAATCCTTCACCGACATCAACTGGTCCGTGGTGATCTATTCTGAAATTGCCATCTTCGTGGCATTTTTCATCGGCCTTGCAGTGGTAAAGCTGACCGTACCCGACCACCGGCAGAAGGGCGTCATCCTGCAATGCGTATTCCGCTCCAACTTCGCCATCATCGGCCTTCCCCTGGCAGAATCCCTGGGCGGCCCGGAAGGACGGGGAATCGCCGCCGTATTGAGCGCTTTCTCTATCCCTACCTTCAATATTCTGGCAGTGATTGCATTGACCATGTTCCTGGACAGCGAGGACGGCCATAAGGAAAGCCTGAAGGATGTGCTGCTAAAGATTGTAAAGAATCCTTTGATCATCGGTGTGGCATGCGGCCTGATCGTACTGGCCATCCGCTCCATCATGCCTGTAAATGCAGACGGAAGCCTTGTGTTCTCCCTGTCGGGCAGCCTGAAATTCTTTTACGACGCAGTCAATAACCTGTCCAAGATCAGCTCTCCCCTGGCCCTGGTGATTCTGGGCGGCCTGTTTGATTTTGCCGCGGTAAAAGGAATGCTGAATCAAATCATCCTGGGCACCGTCGCCCGTGTGGTGGCAGTTCCCCTGGCAGCCATCGGGTTTGCCGTGATTTTGTCCAGATATACGGATCTGATCAGCTTCGATGCCACCGTCTACCCTGCCCTGGTAGCTCTGTTCGGCTCTCCCGTGGCAGTTTCCAGCGCCATCATGGCACAGGAGATGGATAACGACGGTGTTCTTGCCGGGCAGCTGGTAGTCTGGACTTCCATCATGTCCATTTTCACCACCTTCCTGGCCGTCTTCCTCCTGAGGGCGATAGGGCTGCTGTAACGGATAAAGGCGGTTCACCGATTTTTTCTATCAGGTGAACCGCCTTTATTACCGTCTCTTCCAGGTAGACCTGGAAAACAGGATCAATATGGGAAAGATCTCCAGCCTCCCTGCCAACATATCCAGGATCAAGACAATTTTGGAAAAGGAGCTGAATCCGGAAAAATTACAGGTAGGCCCCACCGCCTCAAATCCCGGCCCGATGTTGTTAAAGCAGGCCATCACCGCCGACAGATTTGTAGTCATGGAGTAACCGTCCACGGAGATCAAAATAAAACTCAGCAAAGTTATGATGGCATATGCAGCCAGATACGCATTGGTGTTCTGGAGTATCTTCTCATCCACCGGATGTCCGTTAGAACGTACCACCTGTACCTTCTCCGGATGGATCACCTTCCTCACGCTTCGCCGCAGGCTCTTAATTACCAAAAGCACACGGCTGCACTTAAATCCGCCGCCAGTGCTCCCTGCGCTGGCCCCTACCACCATAAGGGAAAGCAGGATGGCTTTGGAAAAGGTTGGCCACAGGTCGAAGTCCGTAGTGGCATAGCCTGTGGTCGTCATAATGCTGGCCACCTGGAACGCCGCATGCCGCAAGGTTTCCCCCAGCGTAGAGTAAAAGCCTCTCAGGTTCAGTGTGATCAGCAGGACGCTTCCTGCCGCCACTCCCAGGTACAGCCGCAATTCCTCATCCTTAAAGACATTTTTGAACTGTTTGAGCATCAATAAATAGTAGCAGGTAAAATTGACCCCAAAAAGCATCATGAACACGGTACAGACATTCTGTATATACGGACTATAGCCTGCTATGCTGTCATTCTTTATGCCGAATCCCCCCGTACCCGCCGTTCCAAACGCCGTACACACCGCCTCGAAAAGGGGCATTCCCCCCGCCAGCAGAAAGATCACATTGACTATCGTCAGCAGGATATACAGCTCATAAAGAATCCTTGCCGTCTTACGCATTTTAGGAACCAGCTTTCCCACGTTCGGCCCCGGGCTTTCCGCCCGCAGCAAATGCATGGTAAAACCGTTGTCACCGCCCCCCGCGGAAGTGATGGCAAGCAAAAACACCAGGACACCCATCCCTCCCAGCCAATGGCTGAAACTCCTCCAATAAAGGATCCCTTTGGGCAGTCCCTCTATTTCCGTCAGGATAGATGCCCCCGTAGTGGTAAAACCTGAAACAATCTCAAAAAAAGCGTCCACAAAGGCAGGAATTGCCCCCGATAAATAGAAAGGGAGACACCCCAGCAGACTCAGGATGCCCCAGCTCAAACCCACGCACACCAGGCCCTCCCTTGCATAAAATTTATTCTTGGAGCCTCTGCAAAGCAACAGAAGGACTGCCGCCACCAACACAATCCCCGCTATACTGGCTAAAAAAGCAAAAACAGAGGAACGCTCCCCTTCGAACAGACTGATCAGCAGGGCAGGCAGCATGAATATTGCCTCCACCACAAGCATTTTCCCGATAAAACGTCCCATCATTTTGTAATTCATGCGATTCCCCATTTCTGCGCTGTTTTACTGCGCAAAGCCATACTTCTATTTCACACTAATACCCATTTGCCCGCTTATTCAAAGATATCGTTCAGCTGGTAGATCCCTTTCTTACCGTTAGTGACAATAATCACCGTGTCGTTCTTTTCAAAGTAAGAATCTCCGTTGGGAATTTCCTGTGTGGCTCCCCTGGTAATACATGCCACCAGCACATTTTTCTTCAAGTGGAGCTCCTTCAGCGGTTTACCAAGGTATCTCGTCCCCTCGTCTACCAGGAATTCCGCCGCCTCTGCCTGGCCGTCGGCTATCTTATAAACCGTCTGGGCCGCACCCGTCTGATTCTTCATGGCCCGCACATAACGCACTATAATATTACTGCACAGCTCCTTGGGACTGATGATACTGCCCAGCGACAAATTCCCCAGTATGTTGGTGTTGTCAAACCGGCCAAGCTTGGTGATGACCTGAGGGACGCCGCATTCAGCCCCGTACAGGGAAATAATCATGTTCAATTCATCCAGGCCGGTGAGTGTGACCAGCGCGTCACAGTTTGAGATTCCCTCCCGCTCCAAAATAAACTGGCTGCTGGCATCGCCCTGGATAATATCTGCTTTCGGCAGCATGGCCGCAAGCTGTACACATTTCTCCGGATTTCTTTCAATGATCTGCACACCGATGCCGCTCCTATTCAACAACTTTGCCAAATAAAAGCTGACACGGCTGCCACCGCAGAGGATCACCCGCTTTACCTTGTGGGTGATCACTCCCAGGTTCTTGAGAAGCAGGGTCAGCTCCTTCGCAGCAGCTGTGACGAAGATACGATCCCCTTCCTGAATCACAAAGTTACCGTCCGGTGCTATGGCTGTACCGTTCCGCAGAACGGCACAGATCAGGATCTTACACTTTACGATACTGTTCATGTCATTCAGCGCCACATTGCACAGCCTGTTTTTGGCATCTATCCGCAGTTCCACTATTTCCACCCGGCCTTTGGCAAAGGTATCCCTTTTTAGGAATCCCGGATATTTCAACAGCCTCTCGATCTCCACTGCCGCCTGTTTCTCCGGGTTCACCGTCATGGAAAGGGCAAACATGTCCCGCATCCTGTAGATTTGATCCGTATATTCGGGGTTCCTCACCCTGGCGATGGTATGCAGCCTGGGGTTCATTCCATGGGCTGTCATACAACAAAGCAGATTGATCTCGTCCGCTCCCGTAGCTGCGATCAGAAGCTCCGCCTCATCTACGCCTGCCTGCTCCAAAACCGTCATGGAAGCACAGTTCCCCTGTACTACCATGATGTCAAAGCGTTCTTCGCTGGATTCCAGCTGCTTGGGATTTGCATCTATCAAAGTCAGGTCATACCCTTCGGCCGACAGCTGCCTGGTCAACATGGAACCCAGCTTGCCGTCTCCTGCAACGATTATCTTCACCTGTCTACCTCCTATTACTGCTGTAACTGCCCTGTGCAATTGCCTCACAGGCAAATTCCCATCTGCCCTGAGACCGCCCATGCCCCCGGCAGATACCGTTTCCTGATTCCCATGAAGGTTCTTTCCTACAGCTTAAGCCGGCCCTCCAGGGCCAGATACTGGTCGAATATCAACCGGCTCACCTTGGACCCGAACACGGTGGCCGGATGGTCGTTATAATACTGGGAATCGCTGAAATTCTTATGGAACAATACAATTACATATTTCCCATAAGGCGTGGATACAATACCGCCGTCGTTGCGGCAGGCATTCATGCTGCCGCTTTTGGAAGCCACATAAATGATCTCCTCTTCGTAATTGTCCGCATCCAGATAATAGGGCGGAAGGCTTTTCGTCAACATGGTATTATAATGCTGCTGCCTGCATATGTCCAGCATCTGTTTCGAAGCCTCCGGACTGACCAGCTTCCCCTGTGCCATCCGCACCCACATGGAACCGTAATCGGCCGGAGTTGAGGTTCCCAGTTTGCTGTACTTTTCAAAGTCAATGCGGTTGTGGAGAATCGTGTCCCTGCAATCCAGTCTCTGTATGCAATCATTGATCTGTCCTACGCCCAGGTGATCTATCAGCATGTTGGTGGCAATATTGTCGCTGACAATGATCATCAGGGTTGCAATATTTTTTACGGAAAGCCTTGTGCCCACCTCCATGGAACTTAAAATACCGCTGCCGTCGATCACATGCTCCTGCCGGTATTCCAGCATGTCCGACAGAGAAATCTCCCCTCTGTCTATCCGCTCAAACAGAGCGGCAAGGACAAACAGCTTAATGGTGCTTGCCGTCTCAAACCTCTCCCGCTCATTGATCCGTATGACATTTCCCTTCAAGTCGTCTATATAGACGCCCATCAATCCGTCATAACTTTTTATTTCCACACCAATCCTGTTTTCCAGGCTTAATCTTTCGTCCATTGGCCCTACCCTTTCTCAAACCTTTCTCAAACCGTCCCCGAAGTACGGCAATCCGTTGTCATACCTCTTCCTCCCACAATAACCGCTGCAGCACAACCATACGGCCTGCAGCGGAACCCGGCATCAGCTGCCATTCACTCAGCTGCGCGGCCCAAACATACTTCCCACGCAGTCCAGTTTCTCCTTCAGGTCTTGCCTGAAATCTTCATGGGCCGGGTTCAGGCTGTTGACAGCCACCCCGTCACTGCCGCTCTTTCCCGTGGAATGAATGTATCTGTCCTCTCCGATATACATGGCCACATGCCCCGGGAAAAAGAGCAGGTCTCCGGGTTTCATATCCTTTTCCTCACTTTCCGCTATGGGAAACCCTTCCATGATTCGTGCATTACGGTATATGTTGACGCCACATAGCATGTAACACATGCTGGTCAGTCCCGAGCAGTCGATGCCAAGAGGACTCTTCCCGCCCCAGCGGTACTGGGTATCCATATATTTCTTCGCCAGTTCCACAAGCCGGCTGCGGAACAGATTCTCGTCATCTGTAAATGGCTGCCTGTGGAAAGGGCCTAAAAAAGACTCCCTCGTGTATCCCCTGCGGCCGTCCGCCAGCTCTACCAGCGTCCAACCTTCATGCTCCGGCACTTCCCCCAGCCTGAGCAGCCTTCCGCCCATGGGGACGGACTCCATGCAAAGTCCCTGGACCTTAGGTTCCGACAACACATCCACTAAAGGGCGCATGACCGTACAGACAGGCCCCCGGCCCCAGCGTTCCACTCTGGTTTCCTCTGTGATCAGGTCTCTTTTCTTACAGTAGGCTTCATAGCGGTATTCCGTGCGGATCTTCACCCACTTTTCCCGCTCCCCGCCGGTAACGGGGGCCTGTTGCAATACCGGCATACTTCCTGCAGGGACTCTCCTGTCCCCCTCCGGTGCCTCTCCTTGGGAATCCCCGGTCTCTTCCGGCTCCAGGGCAGGAACCTCCTCCAGGATTTCCGCCGTCATCCCGTATAACAGCTCATCATCAAGGCAGACCCGCTCCGTAGGCTTTTCTCTCAATGATACCACCGTTTTGGCCGCAATCGCTTTCATATTCCCCTCTCATTCTGCCGCACATATGGCAGCCTCATATTTTATCTCCCTTTTCCGGGCCTGCCCACTGTATTTCCCGCTGCTTTTATCCCTGTGTAAAAACAGCGGGCACGCCGATAATGCCGATACCCGGCGCATCCGTCATGGTGATCTTCGCCCCTTCAAACAAAGGCCCTCCCTCGTAGGGATCGGTCCGGCAGAGTGCCGGGCCATCCAAATCATGCCTGGTAATGATTCCCTTTGCCGCCGCCAGATGCGCTGCCGCGCTGACGGCCAGCTTACTCTCCAGCATGCACCCTGTCATACATTCTACTCCGAAACTCTCCGCAATACCACAGATTTTCAGCGCTTCATAGATGCCGCCTGTCTTCATCAGCTTGATGTTGATCAGGTCTGCCGCGCCCTCCTGGATCAGCCGTATGGCATCCTGGGGTGAAAACACGCTCTCATCCGCCAGGATTGGCGTGAATACATTGGACGTCACATATTTCATACCTTCAAAATTATGGGCATCCACAGGCTGCTCCACCAGGTCGATGTCCAGTCCTTTGTCCTCCATGGCCCGGATAATGCGTACCGCATCCTTCGGCTGCCACCCCTGGTTTGCATCCACACGGATTGCAATGTCCTTTCCCACTGCCTGGCGGATAGCCGCAATGCGCTCTACGTCTTTCCATCCTTCCTTACCCACTTTCACCTTCAGGATACGGAACCCCTGCGCCACACCCCTTAAGCTGTCCTGCACCATCTCTTCTGTGCCGTTGACGCTGATGGTGATGTCCGTCTCAATGGTATCCCGGTTCCCACCCAACACCTTATACAAGGGCCTGTCCAGGTTCTTTGCATAGAGATCGTACACCGCCATATCTACGGCCGCTTTGGCGGATGTATTTTTCACAATACATTTATGCATCCTTCCCATGATGCCGTCTATATCCTCTATATCCATGCCGGTAATGGCAGGCGCGATAAAATCCCTCACCGCCGCCACAACGGAACCCTTTGTATCCCCTGTAATCACCGCAGTGGCAGGCGCTTCCCCAAATCCTTCCCTGCCGTCATCCGCCGTAATCCTTACAACGATGTCATTTACGGAATCCACCGTCCGCAGCGCAGTCTTAAAAGGTGTCACAAGAGGGATCCGCACCTCCCCAAGCTCTATTTTTGCTATTCTCATCTCTATCCTCCATGTCGCAGCTTTGCTTTGGCATATCACCCGGAAGTCAACAATTTTCCCGGTAGAGGGACCACGCCAGCTTCTGTATCAACCGGTTAAACCTGGGACAGTCCGTCTCATTCCCCATACAGCACAGGATAAAAGGCCGGCTGCCGAAAACAATGCCCACATCATGGGTGATACCGTCATCCTCGCCGGTCTTGTGGGCAATGGGAACACACCCCTGAAAGTAGAAAGGAATCTTGTTTTTCAGCCGCTGAGCTTTCAGAATATCCAGCATTTCCTGCGAATACCGCCTGCCGATCAGCTCCCCACGGTACATTTTCTCCAGCATATCCGCTATCTCAATGCCCGACACATAATTTTCAATCCCTTTGTCGGAAGCTTCCGAGTCAAATAAAAGACGGTTCACACGACAGGTCTTATAACCCATTTCCGCCAGAGAACCGTTCAATTCTTCCGTGCCTCCCAACAGCCTGATCAGGATATTGGTAGCCGTATTGTCGCTTAAAATAATCATCAGATTATACAGATCCTGTACCGTCAGGTTCATCCCAGCGTGCATTCTGTTGAGGCAGCCGCAGGAAGGCATTTTATCCTCCTCTTTCAGCACATACAGCTGATCCCTCTTCAGCGAACCTGCCTGAATTTGGCGGAAGGTCTCAACCAAAACAGGAATTTTGATCACGCTGGCCGCCATCAAGGGCAGGCCTCCATGGTAATCCAGTACTTCCCCGGTGGAAAGATTCTTATAATAAACGGAAAGCTTTCCCGGAATCCCCTCTAAGTACTCCTCCAAACTCTTCTTATCCATATCCACACCCCTGTCTTTCTGCCATACCGTCCCGGCATTTTCTCACGCTTCCGGAGATGCCGCCCGCAGCATGGCAATCTCTGCCTGATAACCGTCCAGCTCATTGGGAGTTTCCAGATAAAAGGGCAACCCCTTCAGCGCCGGATGGTTCACGATCCGGCCGAAAGCCTCTTCACCGATGAAACCCTGTCCAATCTTCTGGTGCCTGTCCTTGTGGGCGCCGCAGGGATTCATGGAATCATTCACATGGATTGCCTTAAGGCGTTCCAAGCCGATCACACTGTCAAACTCCTGAAGCACTTCGTCCAAATGTCCCACAATATCATAACCGCCGTCCCAGACATGGCAGGTATCCAGGCAGACGCCCATTTTGCCGGAAAGCTCCACCTTGTCAATGATCCTGCGGATTTCTTCGAAGCTTCTGCCTACTTCAGTCCCTTTCCCGGCCATGGTTTCCAGAAGGACGGTGGTATGCTGCTGAGGTTCCAGCACCTGGTTAAGGGCGTCTGCAATCAGCTCGATCCCCCGATCCGCCCCCTGCCCCACATGGCTTCCCGGATGGAAATTGTACAATGCGCCGGGAAGCATTTCCAGGCGGCGCAGGTCGTCGGCCAGGGTTTCCAGCGCAAACTGCCTTGTCCTTTCTTCCTTTGCACAGGCATTGATGGTATAGGGCGCATGTGCCAGGGGCATTCCAATCCCCGTTTGCCCAAACAGATCCAACATTGCCTTTATATCCGTTTCCTTCCACTCTTTAGCGGCGCCGCCCCTGGGGTTCCTGGTAAAATACTGGAAAGTGGTGGCGCCAATGGACTGCGCCGTCTTCGCCATATCCAGAAAACCCTTTGAAGAAGATAAGTGACATCCGATCCTTAACATAAATTTCTGTTTCCCTTTCTGTTACCGCTGCTGCCTCAAAACCCAACAATTCTATGTCATAAATCCAACCCTTCCATGTCAGTATCCGTCAGGATTTGGCTATCACTGAAATAATTCACAACCCGGCACCCTGTGACAAATCCGTACCCAAATTGTGAATCATCTCATGGCCGATGTATCAAAATATCCCAAACGGAACCACACCGGAATTCTCTATATAATACGTCTCACCGACAATATTGTCTTATATTGGGCGTTGCTGATCTTGATCCCCGTCCTGGAGCTGCTGGCATGGACGATCAGGTTATTGCCGATATAGATAGCCACATGGCCTTCATAGCAGATCAGGTCACCCGGCTGTGCCTCGTCATAGGAGACTCCTGTTCCCGCGCTCCTTTGCTGGCTGGAAGTCCGGGGCAACGAATAGCCGTAATCTGCATAAACCCTGTACGTAAACCCTGAGCAATCCGCACCGTTGGTCAGGCTGGTCCCCCCCGCCACATAGGGATTTCCCACATACTGGCAGGCATAGTTGGCAATCTGTTTTCCCAGGTCGCTCCCGGAAGCGGAATTGATCACCCCCGTGTAATTTGTTGTAGAAGGCGTGGGATTGGAGGCAGTGCCTGAGGGTTTCTTGTTCTGCGCCGCCAAAGCCGCCTGCAATTCTTTCAGCCTCTTCTGCTCCTGTTGCAGCTGTGTCTTCGATACTGCCGCTTCCTGCTGGAGCCGGCTGATCTCCGCGGCGTAATTGGCAGACTCCCTCTTTTTCTGTTCGAGCAGTACGTCCAGACTGGCCTTCTGCTCCTCCAACGCTTTCTCGTCGTTCTCCAGGTTCTGCATATCCTGTTCCAGCGCGGCTTTCTCCGCTTCCAGCTGATTCCACAGTTCCAGCACAAGCTCCTTCGTCTCGATATACTCATTCAACATTCGTTTGTTGCACTCGTATACCCTTTCGATATAGTCCATGCTATTCAGGATATCCCCGATGCCATTCCCACTCAACAGCGCATTCAGATAAGAGCTGTCGCCGTTTTCATAGATCAGGCGTGTCTGGGTGGCCATACTGGCTTTCTGGTCTTCCTCCTTCTGCAAAGCAGCCTCATACTCCGCCTCGGTCAGCTCGATCTGTGCCTGCTTGTCCGCAATCTCAGCTTCTTTCCGGGCAATCTCATCCTGCAGCATCCCGATACTGGTCATGGTATTTAGAATCTCTGCATTAAGGTCGTCAATGGCCTCCTGTATCAGATCCTGCTCGTCCTCCATGGCGGCAATCTCCGCATTGATATCCTGGAGCTGCTGGTTGATGCTGTCAATATTGCTCTGGATCCCCGAGACGGTAGAAGCCTCCGCTGCCATGGGGTGGGAAAACAGGGAAAGGGCGGCTATGCCGAAAAACAACAATATGGATTTTTTTATCATTCTATTCTGCTTTTTCATACCTAAAAGCATACCACACTTTCCCTTGTTTTACATCCTTAAAAACCTTAAGGAATTATTAAATAACCCGATCCAGCCCCTCTTATAAGTCACAGGTGTGGACTGTCCTGGGGAAGGGGATCACGTCGCGGATATTACTCATGCCCGTAAGGTACATAACGCATCTCTCAAACCCAAGCCCGAACCCTGCATGCCTCACGGAACCGTACCTTCTCAAATCCAGGTAGAAGTCATAGTCTTCCTTGTCCAACCCCATTTCTTCCATCCTCTGCTCAAGCACTTCCAGCTTATCCTCACGCTGGCTGCCGCCGATGATCTCTCCGATGCCGGGCACCAGGCAGTCCATAGCCGCAACCGTTTTGCCGTCCCCGTTCAGCTTCATATAAAATGCCTTGATCTCCTTGGGATAGTCCGTTACAAAAACCGGGCGCTTAAACACCTCTTCCGTCAGGTATCTTTCATGCTCTGTCTGGAGGTCACAACCCCAATGTACCTTATAGTCAAACGCATCATTATGCTTCTCCAGTATTTCGATGGCTTCCGTGTAGGTCACATGGCCGAAATCGGAGTTTGCCACATGTTCCAGCCTCTCAATCAGTCCCTTATCCACAAACTGGTTGAAAAAAGCCATCTCTTCGGGCGCATGCTCCAGCACATAGCGGATAATGAATTTCAGCATACTTTCCGCCAGCAGCATATCGTCCTTCAGATCCGCAAATGCCATCTCCGGCTCGATCATCCAGAATTCCGCCGCATGTCTGGTAGTATTGGAATTTTCCGCCCGGAAGGTAGGTCCGAAGGTATACACATTTTTAAAGGCAAAGGCATAAGTTTCCACGTTGAGCTGGCCGCTGACCGTCAGGTTTGTAGCCTTTCCGAAAAAGTCCTGGGAAAAGTCGATCTTACCCTCCTCCGTGCGGGGAATGTTCTCCAGGTCCATGGTAGTCACCTGAAACATCTCGCCGGCTCCCTCACAGTCGCTTCCCGTGATAAGAGGAGTGTGCACATAGACAAATCCCCTTTCCATAAAGAAAGTATGGATGGCATATGCAATCAGGGAGCGCACCCGGAATACTGCCTGGAAAGTGTTGGTCCTGGGGCGCAAATGGGAAATGGTGCGCAGATACTCGAAAGAATGGCGCTTTTTCTGTAACGGATAGTCCGCTGTGGAAGCGCCTTCCACAACAACCTCACCGGCCTGCAGCTCAAAAGGCTGCTTCGCCTGGGGGGTAGCCACCACAGTCCCTTTTACAATCACTGCCGTCCCTACATTCATCTTGCAAAGCTCATCAAAATTAGCCAGCTTGTCCCCGTATACCACCTGTAACGGCTCGAAAAACGTACCGTCGTTGATCACCAGAAAACCGAAGTTCTTAGAGTCGCGGTTATTCCTCACCCAGCCTCCTACTGTGACCTCCTTGCCGAAATACTCCTCCCGGCTGCGATAAAGATCGCGAATGTCTGTCAAATCCATTATGATACCTCCTAGTTTTATGCTCCTTGCGTTTTCGTGCGTATGACAATCCGCCTTCAGGATCCAAGGTTCGTCCCGTTAACCTGTACCTGTTCTATCAGATAGTCCATGACCTTTTCCATCATAATCGCATTGCGGTATTCCTCCGCAGAATTGCCTCCCAGATACTTTTCCACGGAATCCGCCCCCGCCTCCCTGGCGTATTCCTCCAGGGTTGATTTCAATTCCTTATCGCTGACATTCAGGTCTTCCTTATTCGCGATGGCCTGCAGCGTAATATCCTGTTTTGTCAGCTCCACGGCATACTCATTGATATATGTCTCAGAATCCATCCCAAAGAATGTATTGGTGTACGAGTCCGCATCCAATCCAAATTCCGCCGCCGAATTGACAATGCCGCTTACATACGCCTTATTGCTTTCCAAAATAGATTCCGGCAATTCCCCGTAAGTGCTCTGGGCAAAGAGTTCCTTTATAATGGCGCTCTTCAGATTATCATTGTAGTCAAGCTCTTTGCTGGCATAAAGCTTGTCATAGACATATTGCTGCAATTCCGCCACCGTGCCGATATCTTTCAATCCCATCTGCGCCACTACCGCATCGCGCAGCTCCACGATATAATTGACAGTGACGGTAAATGTCACCGCCTGCCCGGCAAGCTCCGAATTCGTATAACCCTCCGGGAAAGCCAGATCCAACTCCACAGTTTCTCCCGGCCGGACGCCCATCAATCCCTCTTCAAAACCGTCGATATAACTGCCTGAGCCAAGAACCAGGAAAGCGCCCGTAGCAGTCCCCCCATCAAACGCCACACCGTCCTTCTTGCCCACATAATCAATGTTTACAGTGTCCCCGTCCACAGCGGCGCGGTCCGTGATGCCACAGTTTTCCAGTGTGGCAAATTTGCTGTAAGCCTCCATGACATATAAATCACGTTCCTTCTCCTCAACCGTGATTGGTTCCAGGTTGACGCTCAGATTCTGGTAGTCGCACAATGTTACATATGCATCTGTCTCCAAGTCCCTCAATGCATTTTCTTCCTTGCTCTGGCCACAGCCTGTCAGCATTCCCGCTGCCAGCAGCAGTGCCAGAAAACCTGCCCTGTTCTTTCTCATCGAAAACTTTTCCTTATCCTCTCTATCATGCAATGTTTTTCCTCCCCTTCACGCTACCTTTATACTTATACCATAGAACGGCTCTTTTTAAAAGTATTTTCCATATTTATTATGCCATGTTTTTATAAAAACCATCAGAGCGGTAAATGTTTTGTTGCTTCCCTGCACACACATATGGTACAATACACTCAAGAATCCAAACTCTCCGTGTCTGCCGCGCTCTGCGCCATTTGGTTCTGATTCCATATGCGCCAAAGCGCAGGGGATTATTTGGTACAATAAGAAATCTGAAAAAGAATTTTACAGGAGGTTTATCCCTATGCAACCATGGGCCATTACATTAATCGTTATTGCAGTAGTACTTACCGTCGCCGCTGTCGTTCTCTATTTCCTCGGCAAAAAGGCGCAGAAAAAGCAGGCGCAGCAACAGGAAATATTAAATGCCAACAAGCAGACTGTCTCCATGCTCATTATAGACAAGAAGCGGATGAAGCTGCGTGATGCAGGTTTGCCCCAGGTTGTCCTGGAGCAGGTGCCCAAAGCCATGAGGGGATCCAAACTCCCCATCGTTAAGGCTAAAGTCGGCCCCCAGATCATGTCCCTGATCTGCGAAGACAAGATTTTTGATTCCGTCCCTGTCAAAAAGGAAGTGAAGGCAGTGGTCAGTGGTATATATGTCCTGGATGTAAAGGGACTGCACGGAAGGCCGGAGGTCCAGCCTCCCAAGAAAAAGAGCCGTTTCCGCCAGGCTCTGGAGGCTGCCCAGGAGAAGGCCGGAGCAAAGCCGATCAAATAGCATTGTTCACGCAAAATAGAACAAATAGAATCACGTCATACAAAACTGCGCCACGGTCCCCCAGGATCGCAGCGCAGTTTTTATGATAAAAGTCCTGCCACCGTTACGGCTAAACTCCCTGATTTCTATGCTTGGCTTTGCTGCCCGGTTATATGGGGATCTTGTCAGTCCTCCCACCGTTTCACCGGGTGAAGCTCTATATACCCCCTCTCACCCACAGGTTCCAATTGGATCCGGGGATTTTCCGCATCCCACTGGTATCCCATGGTTTTGGGGTCGTACTTTTCAATGGCCCGGCTGACTTCATCTATGGCCTCCTTGAAGTCCTCCTCTTTAAAGGGTTCTCCCTGAAACATCATATACCGGCATTCCGGCAGTTCAATCACGTCAAATCCCGACGGGATACCCCCCGCATAGTCCAGGGGAACCTCCACACCCTGCACATACTCTGAGGTATCGGGCAGGATATATTTGCCCGGCAGCCACAAACAGACAGGTTCACCGATTGCGGATTTGATACTGGTGAGCAACCCCCACACGTCACAGCCTACTTCTTCACAATATTCCCAATAACCCCTGGCCTTTTTGCCCCGTTTGATGATCACTTTCCGGGCAGGCTTTTCAACTGACTGAATAAATATGTTTTTAACCTCTTTCATACTCTCTTCCTTTCTTTTCTCAGAATATGTAACCTTATAAGGCTTAAAAAGGTAAATGGGCGTGGGACACACGGAATATTCATAGGGGTTACATCCGAATTCACGGTAAAAGGCCCTTTGATACCCATCCACGCTCTCAAATCCGGCATCCGCAGAAACATCAATGATTCTGACATTTTCATCCCGCAGCCTCAACGCGGATCTGGAAAGCCTCAGTTTTCGGACATACACGGAAGGGGTCATCTTCAGCAATCCGACGAACAATCGGTAGGAGTACCAGGGCGAATACAGGGACACCTTCGCCAGGTCTGCCATGGTAATGCCCTCCGACAGGTTCCTCTCTATATACTCCTGCATTCTCCAAACTGCTTTCAAATGCTCCTCTTGTCCCCCCATGTTTCCCATGTCTTTCCTCATCTCCCATCACCTGATAAAAAAAGGATACACCTTGTATAAAAGAAAATCTCGACTTTATTTGCTGTTATCCGAAATATAAGGTTTTCCGTGCAAAATCAGCCGTCGTCCAAGCTCTCCCGGAAAAGATCGCCCTCCACGGAATACAGATGTTCCATGGGAAGGACTGTGCCGTCCGTAAAAAGTATTTGGTGGTTATACTCGTCAACCTTTTTCACCCTGCCGCGGATTGTGATGTAAGCTCCCCCGCTTTTCTTGAGGTCCGGCCGGAAATAGGTGGCCTCTATCTCCGGTTTCTGTGCCTGGTTTTCCTTGATCATCCTTAACCGCCCATCCAGCTCCTGCTTCCTTTCCTCACCCAATTCCACAAATGTATCCGTCAGCCTTGCCGTCTCCCTGATGGCAGCCTCGTGCCCGGTGAGCGCAGCAAAAGGCGAAAATTGCGCCGCCCGGTCGGAAAGCGGCATCTGGGGATGCCTTGGTGACACATGGTGGGGCAGGTCTATGATATCGTCATATTTATGCTCATTTACAAGGCCCATATGCCGTTTCCTCTCCTTCCTGCCTGATGGTTTCCGGGCTTGTTGCCCTGCGTTTTTCTGGCTGCCTGATGGTTCCCTGGCTTGCTGCCCTGCGTTTTCCCGGCTGCCTGCCTGATGGTTCCCGGACTTGCTGCACCGCACTTTTTCCGTGGCTTGCGCCTGTGCCCTGCCGTGGGACTGACCCTGCTCATATCCGCAAAATCTCAGGCCTTATGCCCGCCAATCTGGCGGTTGCGCTCCATCGTGGTGGCGCCCTCCTGCAGATCCATGCCTTTGAGCATGGCATTTTTGCCGTATTTCTTCTTTACGGACAGCATGGCCTCCTGGAGCCTCCTTTCCTTTGCCAGCTTAGCCTCCCGGGCCTCCTTTTCCGCTGCCTGCGCCCCGTAATCCTTAAAGAGTTCCAACTGCTCAAAACTTTCCGCTGCCCCTGCTTCCGCCTCGTCCACCAAGCGGTTTGCCACCACCGCGATCCTGCGCACCAACAAGTTCGGATTGACGATCCGGCCGTACAGTTCCATAACCGCATCCGTAATGATCCTTGCGGACGAAGTCCGGCATTCCAGGTTCACCGTCCCGTGGGCATGTTTGGGGATTCTCCTGCCATAACGGTCAATTGTGACCTCTCCCTGATAGCGGCTCCTGGCTCCGTGGACGGCAAGGTTCTCAATATCATAACCCACGGTAAGCACTATCTGGTCGGTCACCAGCTTTTTTTCCACAAGATCCAGCGCCAGCATGTCAGTCATTTCCCTGACGATCAGCTTTGCCCTGTCATAATCATAGGGACAGTGCAGCACCTGCCCTGAACTGATGCAGTTGGTTTCCGGCTTATAGGCTTTCACCAAATCCATGGTGACAGGCTCCCATCCCCACGCATGGTCTATGAGCAGCTCCGCGTTGACCCCAAAGAGCTTGTACAGAAGATCCTCATTATAATAATCCCCGTCACCCCCAAGGGAGCACCGGGCAATATCCCCCATGGTGAACAGTCCCACTTCTTCCAGCCGCCTCCGGTAACCCTGCCCCACCCGCCAGAAATCGGTAATAGGCCTGTGGCTCCAAAGCTGCTGCCGATAACTCTTTTCATCCAGCTGCGCAATGCGTACACCGTTCTCGTCCGGAGCCACATGTTTGGACACAATATCCATGGCAACCTTACACAGATACAGGTTCGTGCCGATTCCTGCGGTGGCAGTGATTCCCGTGGTATCAAGGACATCTTTTACGATCTTAGATGCCAGCTCCCCTGCAGTCATCCGGTAAGTGCCCAGATATTGAGTCACATCCATAAAGACCTCGTCGATAGAGTAGACATGAATATCCTCCGGCGCAATGTATTTTAAGTATATATTGTAGATAACTGTGCTGTATTCCATGTAGAAAGCCATCCGGGGCGGGGCGATAATATAAGACACTTCCAACTCCGGGTGCTCCAGCAGCTCCCGGGCATAACAGGAAGAACCGCTGAACCGCCTGCCCGGCGCCCGGCCCCTGCGCTCCATATTGACCTCCCTCACCCGCTGTACCACCTCGAACAGCCTGGCCCTGCCGGAAATACCGTAAGCTTTTAAAGACGGGGACACCGCAAGGCAGATGGTCTTCTCCGTCCTGGCCGCATCCGCCACCACAAGATTTGTGTCCAACGGATCTAAATGCCGCTCCACGCACTCCACCGAGGCATAGAAAGATTTTAAGTCAATCGCTACATACGTATGCTGCTGGTCCATATGCATCCTCCCCAACATGATTGCAGGCCTGTCCCCCTTAAAACAGGCTCATCTGTTCAAAATCCCTTGACGGCTCCAACATAGGAGACTGCTTTTCCAGGAAAAAACCGACTTTGTCATCCTCACATATCCACGGCTGGACTTCATTCTCCTCCAATATCAGAGGCATCCTGTCATGCACCGGGCGCACGGATTCATTGGCAGCTGTGGTCACTATAATAAAATGAAAACCGTCCTCCTGCATCCGGTAGAATCCTGCCATATAGATAGACGCACTTTTCCCATAGCGAAAAGTGACCTTCCTCTTCTCCTTATCCCATTCATAAAAGCGCCTTGCCGGTACAATACACCTTCTGTGCATCACACTCTCGGAAAAAGTTGGGCGTTCCCGTGCAGTTTCGGCCCTGGCATTGATCAGGGGCCTTTTATCCCTTCCGGACAGTCCCCATTTCATTTCCCCCGGGCACAGGATACCTCCCCTGCCGTATATGACCGGAGCTGTATCCGTGGGACGGATATCCCTTTCCCGCCACCGGGCAAGATCCGCTTCCACCTCCCGGACAATCCTCCCTATGTCCTTTTCCATCTCTTTATCTATATAATATCTTCCGCACATATGGACATACCTCCAAGCAATAATACCATTGGCAGATGTTATCTGTAGCTTCCAAGAGCTGACCAAACTGCCTGTAGATATTATACCAGAAAATTTGTTCGAGTATAATCATTTTTTTAATTTATATAATATTTCCATGGAACCCACTCCCTCTCATCAAATTTGTGCAAAAAGCAAGAAACATCACGGGAAAATTGGAGCCATAAAATTGGGGCCGTTGCTCCATGGATGATCACTCATCTATTTTACAACAGCCCCTTGTCCCCGGAAATGAAACGTTCTCCGTCGGCAACGTTATCCCTCCTCAATGGGAGTAATCTTCAGTTTATCCATATCCTCCAATGCCTGGTTGCAGCGGATATCTATTATCGGCCCGCCAGTGCCTTCGATATATTCTTTGGTAATCGTGACACGGCCGATATTATCATCCTTGGGGATTTCATACATGATATCCAGCATAAACTCCTCAATGATGGAGCGCAGCGCCCTTGCTCCGGTCTCACGCTTCATAGCCTTCTCGGCAATGGCATCCAATGCGCCATCCGAAAATTCCAGTTTCACCTCGTCCAGTTCCAGCAGCTTCTGGTACTGCTTTAAAATAGCGTTCTTCGGCTCCTTAAGGATCTGCACCATCATCTCCTTGGTAAGGCCGTTCAGTGTATAAATAATTGGCAGACGGCCGATAAATTCAGGGATCATGCCGAACTTTCTGATATCCTCCACCGTCACCTTGGACAGCAGGTTCTTATCCTTGTCATATTTATCCTTTAACTCGGAATTAAACCCGATAGAAGCCGTCTTGGTCAGCCGTTCCTTAATGATTTCTTCCAGGTCGGGAAAAGCGCCGCCGCAGATAAACAATATATTACGCGTATTGACCGTAGCCAGGGGAACCATGGCATTCTTGCTGTTGGCGCCCACAGGGACCTCCACCTCCGCACCTTCCAGCAGCTTCAGCATTCCCTGCTGCACGCTCTCGCCACTGACATCCCGAGTGTTGGTATTCTTCTTTTTTGCGATCTTGTCTATCTCATCTATGAAGATGATGCCGCGTTCCGCCTTTTCCACGTCATTATCCGCCGCTGCCAACAGCTTGGACACAACGCTCTCGATATCGTCGCCGATATAGCCTGCTTCCGTCAGGGATGTGGCATCTGCAATTGCCAGAGGCACATCCAAAAGCCTTGCAAGGGTTTTGACTAAATAGGTCTTTCCGCTTCCCGTAGGCCCTATCATCAGCATATTGGACTTCTCGATCTCAATCTCGTCCATAGTGTTGGTTGCAACCCTCTTATAGTGGTTATAGACGGCTACGGAAATCACCTTCTTTGCCTGCTCCTGGCCTACCACATATTCATCCAGGCTGGCCTTGATCTTATGAGGCGCAGGGATATCTTTGATATTAAGGACCGGCTGGCTGCCTTCTTTCTTTTTCTTCTTTTTCAGCTTCTGCTTATTCGGAATGCCGCCCTCTCCCTGGAGATCTGCCAGGTTCACGAAGCTGATGTTGGGGATGCCGCCCTGCCTGGTGATCTGGTCCAATTCATTTTGAAACTGGGGATCGTGGAGCAGTCCCTGATAGTCAAACTGGCTGACTGTCTCCATGGTCTTGTGCATACAGTCGTTGCAGACACAGATATTGTTTGGCAGCTTAAACATCTTTCCCGCCTTGCTCTCCGGCCTGCGGCAGACAAAACACACATCCTCATAATCGCTGTTTTTATTTTCTTCTTCGGTAATAACCTTCTTCTCCTGAGAGTTTATATCATCATTTTCATTATAGTGATCCGACATGATCGTCCCCCGTCTTTCAAAATTCATTATGTTTTCTGCAATTCACATATGAGTATACTTGAAAACTCCTTTATATACAAGTGAACTTTTTCTAAACAACTTTTGGGGGATAAAAGTGTCCGTCCTTAGCCGGTGATGGAAATATACTTCTTCTCTTCCACAGGCTTCTCGATGTGTTTAGGTACATTCATGACCAGCACGCCATTCTCAAACCTGGCCGCTATATCCTGCTGCTGCACATCCTTTCCCACATAAAAGCTTCTGCTGCAGGTACCATAAAACCTCTCCCTGCGTATATACTCTTTACCGTCTGTGTCTTCCTTGCTGCTCTCGTTCTTTGCGGTAATGATCAGATAACCATCCTTGAGCTCGGCCTGTACATCCTCCTTTTTATAACCGGGAAGATCAATGTTGATCTCATAGTCATTCTCCGATTCCCGGATGTCGGTCTTCATGATACTGCTGGAGGGTGCCGCAACTCTCATACTGTTTCTTGCAGTTCCGCTGTGGTCACCAAAAAAGTCATCGAGTAAGTTTTCTCCAAAAATGCTGGGTATTAACATAAGCTATTCCTCCTTCTATACTGCTGCCATGTACTGCAGTTTGCCTCCTTACTTCAGCGCCCTTTCGGACATATCCGTAATCGACTGCCTCCATAGCTGCGGCTTCCTGCCGTGTCGGTTGATTGTTCTGGGAGGTTTCCCTCCTGTTGACTCTGTTATAACACCTTTATTAGCACTCGTCAATAGTGAGTGCTAATAATTTATGGTTTGTTTATTTGTTTATTTTTGCTTTATAATTATCATGCTCAATCATCCGGCTGCTATTCATACAATTTCGGTATTTATTTTTCCATCTTCCACTCCCGGAAGCCACAGTTTTTTGCAGCAGTATATACCGGCTCTATCACTTTTTCCAGCCTCTGCATAAATTCCACCTGTCCCAGCCCCTCCTGATAGAGCCGGTTACGGATTTCCTGATTATTTAAATGATATAAAGCACACGACTCAAAATCATGCCACCTCAAGTCACTGCAGCCTGCCCCGTATAAATTTCTCTCCCTCATAGACCCGCACCGGGTTCCCCCTGACAATGCGGCTATGCTCCTTCCAGGCGGCATTGGTCTGTATCGCCTCCTGTTCCCTTTGTAACCCGGCAAGCTTTTCCTGCAGCTTTTCCAATGCCCTTTGCTTATTCCGGTACTGGCTCCGCTCCTCCGTAGATTGTGTTACAAGGCCTGTGGGAGTATGGATCACCCGCACCCCTGTCTCCACCTTGTTTACATTCTGGCCGCCTTTGCCCCCGCAGTGGAACTTTTCTATGCGATACTCTTTCCCTGCGGCTATGTCATCCTGCTCCGGGATGACGCTCACATCCACATACCAGTTTTTTCTCTTATGGTTTTGGCGGTACGGACTTTTACAAATCCACAATACTGTGCCCTGGAGTCCGCTCAAGTCATGTTCTGTTTTGAATCGAATGGACTCAAAACACCCTTTTGCTGTCCCTTTGGTCTCCGACAATACTTCTAAATCCCCATATTCCTTTTTCAATGCCTGGAACAGTTTTGCTACTGCCAGCTGGCACTCCGCCGGCCCCTGTCCCGCGCTGATTTGAATCATCATTATGAATCCCTCCATGCCGGAACGTCTCTGCGCTGCCTTAACGCATTCCGCGGCTTCCTGCCTTGAAATTATAGACAGGTTTCAGCAGTCCCGTCACCTCCACAGTGTCTCCTATCTGTTCCATGATTTCCGTTATAGGCCGGTAGGCGAAAGGCGCCTCATCCAATGTGTCCGCCCCTACGCAGCTGCTGTAGATTCCTTTCATCTCATTCTTGAATTCCGATACCGTGTAACAAGTTTTCACATCCTCGCGTTTTAACCTCCTGCCGGAGCCATGGGGCGCCGAATAGTTCCATTCCGCATTGCCCTTTCCCAAGCCTAAAATAATCCCATCCCGCATGTTGGCGGGAATGACCACTTTTTCCCCTCTTTGGGCCGAAATAGCGCCTTTGCGGAGTATCCCCGCTGCATCCAGGTAATTGTGGGCCACTGAGAACTGTTCCACGGCTTTCCACTTCATCCCCTTCAGTATCTCTCTGACAATAATCTGCCTGTTCCACTGGGCGTAACGCTGGATAATCTGCACGTCCTCCAAATAGGCGGCTTTATGGTTCCCTTCCAGATAGCTCATATAATAAGGTACATCCAGGCCCTGCTCTTTCATGCTGCTGCTCGCCAGCTTTGTGTAATACTCCGCCACTTCCTCGCCCAAATGCCTGCTGCCTGTGTGTACCACAAGGTATATGCTGCCGTCCGCTCCTTTGTCAAGCTCTATAAAATGGTTGCCGCCCCCAAGGGTACCCAGGCTTTTTTCTGCCTTATCCCTGCGTATATGCCTGATACAATGAAGTCCTTCATAAGAAAACTCTCCGGCCATATGGTGCGGTTCTCTCCGTATGGCAAACCCGGAAGGTATGTTTTCCCTGATGACCCTATCCAGCTTCTGAAATTCCACATTATTTTTATTCAGCTTTACGCAGGTCATCCCACATCCGATATCCACCCCCAAAAGCTGCGGGGCAACCTTATCCGTTATCGTCATGGACAGGCCGATGGGCGCAACCTTTCCGGGATGGATATCGGGCATCATGCAGATTGTGCTGCCCTTTGCCATTCCATTATCGCATATCATTTTGGTCTGTGCCTCTGCATATTCACCCACATCGTCCGTAAATATTTTCGCTTCGGCGTAAATGCCTTTTATTATTTTCAAATCCACTCTCCTTAAAAACAGGCACAAAAAAAGCACCCCAAAGGTGCCGGCTGAAAATCTATCTATGATTCACCGGAGCCGCCGTGCCTTTGACTGTAAGTTTCCCTGTTCCGTTCTGATTTCCGCTTTTTCCCTGCATGGCAACTCCTCCTTCCACTAAACCTTTTCTATGCTAACAAGTAAATACTATCACAATTCTTCCCGGCTTGCAAGAACAACCTTTCCTCAATTTAGAAGTCGCAATGGGGTTACGCCTACAAAATGACAGCGCAGCAAACCGCAAAGTGGGGCGCGCAAACCGGGAGAATGCTTTTTCTGAAATCAAATCATGGTATCGTCTCTTAGTACCTCAGCGAGGCTGATATTGCGTACATTTCGCCATGCAAAATAGTACGCCAGCGCCACGGAACCTAAAATGGCCAGCATAAAAGCAGTGACGGAAAGTAAAGGCGCCTCCGCAAAAAACTCCCCGGCTTCCACATAACTGAGCTTCAGCATATACCCCACTGCGATGACTGCCGCCGGAAGGGTAATCGCAATGGGCCTGCCAGCCAGAACCAACGCTTCAATGCAGAACATTTTCCGGATTTTCCCGGGTGTCAGCCCCACGGACATATATCTGGCGAATTCTCTTTTTCTCTGCCGCACAAATCCTAATGTATTGGAAAACACATTTCCGATTCCGATCACTGCAAGCAGGACGCAGAAGCCTCCAAAGACAGCTTTCATGCCCGCGATTTGAGTGTGATTGGTTTCATATTCCCGAATACGGTTTTCACTTTCGATGGTATATTTTCGGCCCAGAAGCTCTTCGATCCGGCCTTGTAACACGTCCAATTCCTCCAAGGAAGCATTTTCTCCGCCGAGAACACAAATGCGGACATCCTCTTCGGCACCGCCGATTTGTCCTTTTATTTGTTTCCACAAAGATGCCGGAATAAAATGCACAAGTTCATAATAATCAAGTGATGCATACTGTTCTCTTAACATAGGCTCCTTTTCGGTATAAGACAGAACCGGAAGAACTGCCGTCCCGTCTTCGCTGCCGGACTGCCTCAATACACTGACCGCGTTTTCCGGAGTATCCGGAACTCTTAGATAGGGCATGTAGACAGGATGCCTGAAGTCAGGATTGGTCACATCCCGGATCCGGTTTAGGATCACTGCCCCGTCAAGCCGCGGCGGAATGCCGAGCTGCTCACAATAAGTGAAAAAGCTGTTATCGTCCAATATGACCAAGGGAGCATTTACCAGCCATCCGTCGTTGGTTTGCGTTACATAATTGCCGGACGCAAGGAAAAAACCGCCGAAAGACTTCATGTTTTCGCTCATTTCTTCTTCCGTGATGATTCTCTTTGCGGTCCCTTTCTGGTAAACAATGGCGCTTTCCGCTGCGGCAAGTCCCTGAAGGGCCTCTGACTCTTCAAAAGCATCCACTTCTGTGTCCTTAACGGTAATCATAATATCCCATACATTTTGATACCTTTCAAAATAGGTTTCTTTTGTGCTGATTCCCGAAAGGGTGAAGAAGCACTGCATAATGGTAAATGCCATGCATGAAAAAATAAGGGACAAGGATGTGGTCCGCAAGGCTTTCCGCTGTGCTTTTAATGCATTGCCTGCCAGCTCCCCTTCCACACCGAACAGCAGCGTGAGTAAAGGAGAGCTTTTTTTGCGCTTTAACTGTAGTTCCCCTGTGTTCTTAATGGCTTCAAGGGGCGTCAGTCTGCTTAATTTTACCGCCGGAAGCCATGCGGAAATCCATAAGGTTATCACCGTAAGCAACAGTGTCAGTAACAAAACCAGAGGATGATAACCGGGAATTGCTTTGTGCCGTCCCGGAATATCGTCTCCCAGCAAAACATTTGTCATCAGCATCAGCCCCATACTGCCTGCAATGCCAAGCAGGTTCCCGGCCAATATGGGCACGGCGCAAAGAGCGGCGGCCTCCTGCAGGAGGCATGTCCGGATCTGCTTTGGCGTGGCTCCGATACTGGAAAAAATACCGAATTGATGAATTCTTGCATTCATGGACACTGCAAAGGCATTATGAATGATCACAATCAACGAAAAGGAAGCCATTGCCGTTATTGCGATAAACAGCGGAAACACAAGTCTGGGCGCCGTATCCCGGGAATCACGGATCAAATACATGGCCAAAAGGGGATAGTTATAGACAATCTGTTCCGCAGGAACCCCTAACAACTCTGCAATGCGAGGAGTGTCCGGGAGCACGGCCCGCAGATCGTCGAAATAGATATCTATTACCATTTCGCCCTCCTTATTTTCGAAGGAGCCTGTCTGACGCAGGGTGGAGGTGTCTGCCGTTACCACATCCTTTACATTGGCAAAGTAAGTTATGTTCTCTATGTCTTCCTGACGGAATTCTCCCATGATACGGCTGTGCCAGCCGCCTTCTTCCAATACAATCCTCTCAATCTCGTATTTCCATGCATTATAAAATAATCCGCACAATAAGGATAAGAGCAGGGCCGAAACAAATGCGGAGAGCCTGACGGAGAAACCGGAGGAGCGGTTGTTTTTGATGTAATCTGCTGAATAATCTTTCCACATAGCAATCTGCTGTCACAGGTTTTGCGGCAGCAGGCTCACCTCCCTCCGTTTATCACTGATGATTCGCCCATCCTCAACGGTAATAATACGTTCCGCTTCCAGGGCAACCTTTTCATCGTGGGTAATCAATATAATTGTCTGCTCAAAATTGCGGTTGGACAGCTTTAGCAAATCTATAATTTCTTTGGAATTTTTCTGGTCCAGATTCCCTGTGGGCTCGTCCGCCAAAAGCAGGGCCGGACGGTAAATCAATGAGCGGGCAATGGCAACCCTTTGCTGCTGGCCGCCGGATAACTGGTTCGGCAAGGCGTCAAGCTTCTCGGAAATGCCAAGGGAACGTACCACTTTGTCGAAATATTCCTGATTCGGCTTTTTCTTGTCAAGCGCAAGGGGCATGAGTATATTTTTCCGTACCGTGAGAGTGGGAATCAGGTTATAAAACTGGTATACCAGTCCTACCTTTCTGCGGCGGAATATGGCGGCTTGTGTCTGGTTTAATTTGGATAGGTCGGTTCCGTCTATGGTGACTTTTCCACCCGTGGGTTTGTCCACGCTGCCGAGAATATGCAGCAAGGTAGATTTGCCCGATCCGGATGCCCCGATAATGGCCACAAATTCCCCCTTGCTTACCGACAGGTTGATCCCGTCCAGCGCCACTGCTTGATTGCTGCGGTCGCCATATACTTTTCTGACGTCCTCACATTTTAGAATTTCCATTTTGTAGTCTCCTTTCAGCTGCATGTCAGAGGATTTTTTGAAACATACTCTGGAATTCCCGGATCTGCATTTGCGTTTTTCGTGGTATTTTCCACCATTCCTAAGAATTCTTTCAGCATTCATTAATAGGATAGCAAATGAAAATTACAACTCAGTGACTGTAGAAACGGATTTCAAAACAAGCTCCCCCTTCCGGCATATTTTTTGCCCGTATCGTACCGTTTTGGCGTTCAATTATCTCCTTGGACAGAGCCAAGCCGATTCCTATGCCGCCGTCCTTCGCGTTACGCCCCCGATAGAACCGCTCGAAAAGGTGTGGGATATCTTCTTTCGGGAATCCTTCTCCATGATCCCGGATAATAATTTCCGTGTATAAAGGATTCTGTGCATAGGTACAATGGATGGTTCCCCCCTTGCTATGCTCCATACAATTTTTCAACAGGTTCATAATCGCCTCCATTGTCCAGTCCAGATCGGCAGAGATCATCATCTCGCCCAGCTCCGGTATGTCAACGGAAGCGCCGGAGCCTGCAAATAATTCCTGCAGGTTGTCTGCCGCCAGAACAAGCAATGTGAAGACATCTACCTCATCTTTTTTCAATAGCAGCGTCCCGGCATCAATCCGGGATAACAGCAGCAAAGCTTCTTCTAAATGAGTCAGGCGCAAAAGCTGTTTTTCTATCTGTTCCAGCTGACTGTAGTGGAGGGGTATCCGGTTGGCGGACTTGAAATCCGGGCAGGGACAGGATGAACACTGGCCGGAAATGTCCTGCTTCAGCATTTGGACGGATAGGGAAATGGCCGTTATGGGTGTTTTTACCTGATGTGCAATATTGGACAGATTTTCCGCAAAATGATTTCTGGCCTGCATGGCCGTATCCTTTGTCTGATAGAGAAATGTCACCGTCTTGTATATTTCATCTTCCAGTTTGGAAAAATTATCCTCACCGGAAGCGGAGAGAATGACTGCCTGACCGGTGTTGACCTGTTCCAAATAATCTGCTAAAGCCTGAATCCGCATGGCTTCCGCCTTATTTCGATACATAAAAGTTAAGACAAAAAGAAGGATTCCCGCCAAAAAACCTAATAGCACATATAAAATATTCTGTCCGTAAGCGGAACCCGAAAAATCAGAGATACGATATCCCAAGGCTGACAAAATATCCTCTTCTGCCGTACCGTCGGCATTTCCGCCGGTGTATTCCTTTAATGCGGCAGAAATCACTTTTTTTGCATCCGGATCCTGTTCCGCTATTTCCCCGCAGACAATGTTTATCAGGTCAAACGAAAGCCGGCTGTAATGACGGGAGACAAACAGAACGGAGACCGCAGAGGCAATTAAGCTTACGGACAATACAAATCCCAGAGTGACGAAACTGTTTTTCCACCCGCTCATATCGTATCCTCCAGACGGTATCCCACACTTCTGACCGTTTTCAGGCATGGGGGCTGGGAAAGCTTATCCCGCAGCCGTTTTATGGTGACGGTGAGGGTGTTGTTGTTTACATAATTCCCGTTTACGTCCCATACCTGCGCTAAGATTTTTTCTCTGGTTACAGTCTTTCCTTTGTTCCGCATCAGATACAGCAGAAGTTCATATTCCGCCGCACTTAAGTCTATTTCCTCCGAATGACGGAAAACCATCCTCCGGTTTAAGTCCATCCGGATTCCGTCACAGGAGAGATATTGCTCCGCCGCATTGCCGGATCTGCGCAGCAATGCCAATATCCGGGAATGCAATACATCTAACGCAAAGGGCTTAACTACATAGTCGTCCGCTCCGTTTTGGAAGCCCGATACGATATCTGCAGAATCCCCCCGGACGGTAAGGAAAATAATAGGCAGGTCCTTCCAGCGGCTGCGGATCCACCGGCACAGGCCGTCCCCATGCCCGTCCGGCATATTCCAGTCCAGCAGGACCAATGTAGGGACATGGGCCTCCAAGGCCTGTCTTGCCGTGGCAAGCGTGGCACATATGGTCACTCTGAAATTTTTCCGTTCCAGATATTCCTTTACGGCACCTGCAATATTGGGATCGTCTTCCATATAATATAAATCAACCATCGTCCGTTTCCGCCCTTTCTATATTAATCTCTCACAGTTAGTCTCCCACAAAATCCGTATCAGCAGGTTTTCACTGTCCGCTTTTCCAATCTGATTTTCACAGCCTGTTTCTTATTATATCAGAAAAAAGTTACAGTAAAATGACACCCACCACATTCCAGTAGCTTGCAGACACATGTAACAGGACTATGGGCCCCCTCCCTGTCTACATTTCTGCAGGCCCACCGTAACCATCGTGATGTAATCCTCCCGGTTCTGCAGGGACATTTCATTCAGGCCTTCCTCATAAGCATACCCCGGCAATTCCAGGCAATGCTCCCTGGCATACCTGCAAATCTTCCGGTACACCTCCTCCAGCCTGTCCCAGCCACCGATGCAATAGGTTCTCAGGTACACGCCTGCAGGCCTTATTGCATCAAAAATTTCTATATCTTCTCTTCCGTAGGCAAAGAAACAGTCGTAGCTGTGGTAGTTGCCATTTAAAATATGCTCCGCCAAAATCCGGCTTCCGAAATTATCATAAAGGCCGAATACTGACTTCAGCCTCAGGGAAAAATCTCCGGCGACTGCAAAGTCATCATCATCATATGCGCCTGTAATCGGGCCGCTTAACAAAATGCGCTGTTGGGGAAGCGTGACCATCTCTATTTTCCCATGTTCTGCTGCCAGGCTCATAGCAAGTTTGTTTGATTTCTGTTCCAAAAAATTTTTTGTATTCAGCAGTTCCTGAATGGACTTATCAATCAGACGCTTTTTTCCGGTAATCAATTCCGCAAGGGAAGCACCGGAAGGACTCTGCTGGTATCGGATGATCTCTTCAATAGATAAGCCGATTTTTCTCAGCATTAGAATCATTTCCAACTGCACCGTCTGGAAACAGGTGTAATAGCGATATCCGTTCTCTTCTTTGAATTCAGGCGAAAACAATCCAATCTCATCATAATAGTGCAACGTGCGTTTGTTGATACCATTGAGCTTTGCAAACTGTCCCGTGGTGTATAAAAAATTTTTATTTTTCATTGTAAAACCTCTTGACTTTACAGTTACTGTACACTTTATGATACCAAAAGATAAAGGAAATTACAAGAAGACAGAAGCGGCATTATGCGCTGGAGCATGTTTGAAAATTTTTTTCCAGATGTGTGGCACAAATTGTGTGAGCCGAATCCGGCATTCGGCCCGCACGCCTGCGCATAAACGCGGCGGAATGGAGGTTCATATGAAACTTGTAAGCGCTGATTCCCCGCAGGAATATATGGATCTGCAGCGATACGCCTTGGGGAACCTTATGTTTTGGTTGTCCGGGATCAGGCTGGCAGCATGAGAAAGGAGCATTTCATGAAAACTATTTTTTCAAAGGTTAAATTAAAAGGACGACAGGTTGTTCTGCTGTCCGTCCTGGTCTTGTTTGCAGCGGTTGCAGAAATGATGTTGCCTTCGCTGCTGTCCCAAATGATCACCGGCGGCGTAACCGCTTCTTCACGCAGCGCCATTTATATACTTGCCGCCGTGATGGCAGGCATTACAGCACTTGCCTATATCATCAATTTCCTGGCCCTGCGGATTGCTTCCCGTATTTCCACGGATTTCTCCGCCAGGCTGAGGGAACAGGTTTTTGAAAAGGTGCAGGACTTTTCTGCCGTTGAGCTTGATAAGTTTGGCACTGCCAGCTTAGTCGCACGGAGCACTTCCGATATTACAAATGTACAGAATTTCCTGGTCATGCTTTTGCGGATCGGTATCCTTGCGCCTATGATGGCAATGGCCGGATTGGTTTTCTCTTCCGCTACCGGCGGACAGGTCAGCTCAGTCCTCACCATATCCATCCCGGTATTATTGGTTGGGTGCGGCATTGTCATTCTGCTTGCTTCCCGCTATTCGGTGATGCTCAGACAAAAGCTTGACAAAATCAACCGGCTGTTTCTGGAATCTTTAGAAGGGGTACGGGTCATCCGTGCCTTCAATAAACAAAAGTCCGAAAGCCGCCGTTTCGGAGATGCAAATATTGATTATGCTTCAACTGCCATGGCCTCCGGACGGGTTACCAGCCTTTTACTGCCGGTTATCAATGTGATCTTTGGCGTGACCACAGCGGCGGTTTTGGGACTTGGCGCACATTATGTAGAGACAGGCGCCATGGAAATAGGTTCCCTGGTAGCCAACAGCCAGTATATCAGTATGGTACTGATGTCGGTGATGATGTTGGCCCTTGTGATCATGATGTTTCCGACAGCGTATGCCTGCTCCAAACGTATTGCAGAAGTGTTGGAAACGGAGACAAGCATCCGGGACGGTTCCTTCTCTTTGCAGGACCGGCCTCTCCGTTCTACTGTGGAGTTCCGCCACGTAACCTTTGCCTATCCCGGAGCGCCGGAGCCTATTTTAAAAGATGTCAGCTTTGAGACCCACCCGGGAGAGATTACTGCAATCATCGGCGGCACCGGAAGGGGCAAATCCAGTATTCTGAAGCTGATCCCACGGCTGTACGATCCCTTGTTTGGTGAAATCCTGATAGACGGTATCAACGCAAAGGACTACGCGTTGGATGAACTACGCTCCCTGATCGGCTATGTCCCGCAGAAAAACATTCTCTTTTCCGGCGATATTTCTTCTAACCTGAATCTTGGAAAAATCCACGGAACCAAGCAGGACTGGCAGAGGGCAGCCGGGATCGCCTGTGCCGAGGAATTTATTTTGAAAAAGGAAAACGGATATCACGACGCGGTTGCACAGGGCGGGACGAATCTTTCCGGAGGGCAGCGCCAACGTATGGCCATTGCAAGGGCAGTTATGAAAGAACCTGAAATTTATGTCTTTGACGACAGTTTTTCCGCCCTGGATATGAAAACCGACCAGACACTCCGGAAAAACCTGAAAGCCGCTATGGGCAATGCCACTGTCATTATGGTGGCCCAGCGGGTCAGCACAATTTTGGACGCAGACCGTATTCTGGTGATTGACGACGGCATGATCGTGGGACAGGGAACCCATAAAGAGCTTTTGGATACCTGTCCACTCTACCGCGAGATCGCAGAAATACAGTTGGGAAAGGAGGCTGTCTGACATGAAAGAAAATACATTCAAACGACTTCTCAAGTATTTGAAACCCCATCGGCTGCGGCTGTTTTTTGTCCTGCTGTTTGCTTCCGTCAGCACGATTTTCACAGTCATGGCGCCCTTTGTCACCGGCCAGGTCACAACAACCCTGTTTGACTGCATCCGGGACGGCGTATTTTATTGGGAAACCATTCTCCGGCTGCTTACGGCACTGGTATGCCTGTATTTGATATCCCAATTTTTTTCTTTCCTGCAGGGATTCCACATGGCAGGGATCACTGCAAATGTCATGCGTGAGATCCGGAGTGATATTGACGGAAAAATGCACAGGTTAAAACTGAATTACTACGATACCCATACCCACGGCGATATCCTCAGCGTAATTACAAATGATGTGGATACCATCAACAATACCGTCAGCCAGAGCCTTACTTCCATTGTCACACAGGCAGTTACCGCCATCGGGATTCTTTGTATGATGCTGGCGATCAGTCCGAAGCTGACGCTGATTCCGGTCATCATGGTGCCCCTGTCCCTGCTCAGCGCGGCAGGCGTTATGAAATCCGGCGGCAGGCATTACGGGAAGCAGCAGAAGCTGTTGGGACAGCTCAACGGATATATTGAGGAAATGTATAACGGCCAGCAGGTCGTTCAGTCCTTCAATTATCAAGAGCAGGCGAAACAGCATTTTTCTGTGCTGAACGAGGAGCTGAAGAACAGTTCCTATAAGGCGGAAACCACCGCAGGAGCGGTCAGTCCGATCACTACCTTCGTAAACGATATGGGGTATGTAGCCTGTGCCGCAATTGGCTGCCTGCGTGCCATTGCTGGTTTTATTGCCGTAGGAAATGTGCAGGCCATGCTGGAATATACCCGCCGTTTTGCCGAACCTTTTTCCTCACTGGCAGGTATGGCGGGAAGCTTTGGTGCGGCAAAAGCCGCCGGAGACCGGATATTTGCTTTGCTGGACGCGGAGGAAGAGCTGCCGGAAACAGAGCATGGAATCATTCCGGAAGATCGTTCCGGCAGTGTAACCTTCCAAAATGTCCAGTTTGGATATACACCTGACCGTATGCTGATGAACCGTGTGGATTTGACCGTAAAACCCGGCCAAAAGGTTGCCATCGTAGGCCCAACCGGCGCCGGCAAAACAACCCTGATCAACTTGTTAATGCGCTTCTATGAAATAAACAGCGGATCCATCACAGTAGACGGCGTGAATATATGCGATATGCCAAGAGAAGAGCTGCGGGATCGCTTCGGCATGGTCTTACAGGACACATGGCTTTTTGAGGGAACCATTGCCGATAACCTGGGATATGCGGAAGATAATATGGACCGAAACAAAATCATTGCTTCGGCAAAGTCCGCCTGTGCCCATAATTTTATCAAAACACTTCCCGGCGGCTATGATATGGAGCTGTCGAAGGGCGCAGAAAATATTTCTCAGGGCGAACGGCAGCTCCTCACCATTGCCCGTGCCATCGCTTCTGATCCTGAGATCATGATCCTGGACGAGGCCACAAGCAACGTAGATACCCATACGGAGGTTTTGATCCAGCAGGCTATGGCACGGCTTATGAAAGGCCGTACCAGTTTTGTGATTGCCCACCGTCTCTCTACCATCCGCGATGCTGATATGATTTTATATATGGAGGACGGAGATATCAAAGAAGTTGGAAACCATGAAGAGCTGATGCATAAAAACGGAAGATACACCGCTCTTTATAACAGCCAGTTTGCATAATATTCCATGCCCCTTTATATTCCTGACTTCTACATCCGAAGCAGTCAGGAATATAATCGGCACGGAGGAACCTTCCGTACTACCTTGCAAATATCTAAGTCGTCCCATCCGACAGCGTAACATCAAACGCAATATCCTCAGAAGCCATTTCAAATTTCGGTTTTTCAATTAATAATATACTTACCATCCCAGTTCCAATAGCCAGTTATTTAACAGTCTCTCCCTATCCTTCTCCTTTATCCCTAAGTCTTTCGGACTTATATACTCGCCCTTAATGTTACCGTCTACAATATACAGCACTCTGGAACACTTTGCTGCTACCTTTGCGTCATGGGTTACCATCATAATCGTTGTTCCTTCTTTGTTTAACTTTACCAGTTCCTCCATTACCTCATTTGACGCAGTCCTGTTCAAAGCTCCCGTAGGCTCGTCCGCAAATAAGACCTTGGGCATATTGATCATACTCCTGCAGATGCAGGCTCTCTGAAGCTGCCCTCCCGAAACTTCATTGATATCGTTATCGGCAATGTCAATAATACCCAGCTTGCGCATTAAGTCCTGTCCGCGCCGGGCCGTTTCCTTACGTGTTTCGGTATTCTTATCAGATTGTACCGCAGGAAGAATAATATTGTCGAGAACGCTCAGATTTTTCAGCATATACATCTGCTGAAAGATAAAACCCATTTCATCAAGACGTAAGTCCGCAAGTTCTTTCTCACCCATTTCGGCCATGTTCTTTCCACAGAATTTTGCTTCTCCTGCGGTAATGGAATCCATGCCCGAAACGGCATACAGGAGAGTTGATTTACCCGAACCTGACGGACCCATAACGGCTACCATTTCGCCTTCTGAAACGGTAAAGTTTACATTTTTCAAAACGTTGTTCTGGCGTTTGTTTACGATATATGTTTTGCAGAGGTCTTTTACTTCTAAGATATTCATAATTGGTTCCTTTCTTAATCTATTGATTTCTAATATTTAATCTTAAAATTTGATTTGAAGTTACTCAATGTTCGCAGTGTCGGAAGCCTTGATTTTCCTTGTGTAAAGCGCGGTCAAAAATGCACTGACAGTTGTTGTGACAAGAATGACAACAGGGAAAATCAGATACATTTCAACAGGATTGATAACGTAAGCGGGTGCAAGCTCCATACCCGCCATTTTAAAAATGGGGTCAAAACATAAGTGCGTAAGCGGTATTGCAAAAATTTCCCCCATAATTACCGCAGTCATTCCCACAAATGTAAATCGCAATGTGTGGTATGCATAAATCTTTCCGTTTCGTGTGCCTATGGCTTTCATGAGCGCGATTTCGCCCTGCTCCTTTGCGATAAAAGAGCGCTCCATCAGTACGGTTATGAGTGCAGCTAATACGATTGTGAAAACAGCCACAAGGGATTTTACCGCTTCAAGAGCTCCCGCGATACCGACCATATCCGCTACTGCTTCGGCGCAGGTTCTCATATTTCCATAATCGGGAAAAATCCTCTGAATTTCTTCTATTCTCCGTTCAATATCCCAGCTTGACAGCTTGCGGTCAGGATGATCCGTAAAGGTGATCTGTGTATTGCCGCCGCTCACTGCCTGAACATAATTGATGTACGCATCGGTGTGAAGCCTGATATCGCTGCCCGCCATGTTAAAAGACTGGAAAAACGCCGAAATGATATATTCCTTATCTCCGTCAATGGTTTTTATCGTAACGGTATCACCAATCGTTGCGTTCAGCTTATCCGCGGCAATCCGTGTTATCGCGATTTCATCTGTATTCTGCGGCGCTGTTCCTGCCGTGTATTCATACATATCCATTGTGGAGCCTGTGCCTTGATAGATACAAATATTGCTCTCGTTTTCTCCGAAGGATACGGGCAGCATAAATGTGATTTCCTGATAGCATTTTGCGGGAATGCCATGTTCTGCAAGCGTCTGTTCCATTTCGTCAAGGTGCTTTTCAAGCTTTTCGTGTCCGTCTTCCATCATACATTCCGCAATGATTTTACTGTCCAGATAGACATCGCAGTCCGCCCATCCAAGTGATGCGGCAAGACTGCCGCTGTTTATGGTAGAAACCGTTGCCGAAAGTATCAGCAGAAGAGACAGACATAAAAAGAATGTAAGTGTGATAATGCTGTAACGCCGTGGACTGCTTACAATATCATTCAGTGCAAGGAAAGGCGCCATCGACAGCTTGGATTTCCCTAAACTCATAAGGCTCTTTTTGCGGAAACGTTCCCCTGTCTGGCCGTTTCTGATCGCGTCAATGGGTGTCAATTTCTTAACCTTGCCCGTACAGCCATAGCAGAACCATAAAATTACCGCTACGACAAGAACAGCACAAACAATGTTTACCAAAATCGGACTTTGATTTCCGATAATCATGTTCTGCGAAGAAACGCTCATAAGCATTTTACCGAAGGGGAAACTTAAAGTCAGGCCAATCGCCGCACCGATTGCAGAAAGCCCTATATATTTCACAAGGTATAATCCCCGGATTTTGAAATTGCCGATGCCAATCGCCTTCATGACTCCGATTTCACGAAATTCCTCGGAAAGTGTAAAGGAAATAGTAAAACGTAAAACTGCAAATGCTGTTATAATAAGAATCATGCTTACGATAAGCAGAATCCCTACCACGATCATGTCAAAAACATATAAGTATTTCATAAGAGCTCTGTCCATTGTAAGAACGCTGTTCTCTACAATCGGTTTGATCTGTGGCAGAACCTTTTCCATATCGGAAGAATAGATATAAACAGACTTACCGCCGTAATATCTTTCCGTATTTTCTGCGGAAAGGAAACGCTCAAAATCCTCTTTACTTATGATATAGCGGTAAAACGTTACCTGCTGTGAACCCAAAAGCGCGTCCTTTATTTTATCCGCAAGAACAAATTCACGGCGCACACCGTTTAATTCTATGGTAAGCTTGTCGCCCACATCAACTCCGAGCGCGTCCGCCTCACCCTCCTGCATATAGAACTCACCTTGCCTGACCGTTTCAAGGGTACTGCCATCGGAAAGAAAATAATTCATACAAATGTCGCTTTGAATCAGATTCATACCCTCGACAACGATATCCCCGTCCTCATAGATAAAATTCTCGGGCGATAAAAACAATACGTTTTCCGTTGCATAGCGGTCTACTGCACTTACAGACCTTACCGTTTCATCAATGCCAACGGCACAATTTTTATTCATGACAGCCGCAAAATAATCAGGCATGTCTGCCATTTCAAAATAACTGTCCAGTGCTGTGGTAACATTTATAATGTTGTTTACACTTGACGATACAAACATTGTGGCAAGAATAATAAACAATAAAAGAATAAGATTCATTGCCCTTTTTCTTTTTAAATCCTTTTTTAGTATGTTCAGATACATTTTTACCTCCTCTTTCAAACTTCCCGTCATGCTGCAATTGGTGGCACAAACAATTTTTTGTTTTGCTTCTGCAAATTAATTCTACAAGAGAAATTATTAAATAATCCTTAAATCGAACAAGGAACCGATTCATAAATTGTTTGTGCCGCCATTGGAGGCATGTCCGGAAATGTGCATAAAAAACTTCAGAGTCACTAAATGTAACTCTGAAATTATCATATCCATTATGCTTTTCTAACTACTATTGTCACGCAAAATACATCTTCCTTCATTCCGGCAAAGATTTCACCATCCATTTTGCGCATCAGTGTTTTGCAAATATAAAGCCCCAGACCGTTCCCCTTCATACCGGTACTATTGCTTCCACGGTAAAAGGAATCGAAAAGATTCGGAAGTTCCTCTTTTTTCAGATTACACCCCGAGTTCTCGATCCGTATTAATTTACAGTCCTCTTCCTCTCCAAACGAAATACGAATACTCTTACCATCACCATATTTTATGGCATTTTCCAGAACATTTTGCAGAACCTCAGCCATACGGTCCTTATCCCCTTTGACAAGGCATTCCGAGATTTCATCCACATGAAATTCGGTGTGAATTACAGACAGCTTATCCTTATAATAACTTTCTGTGGCTTTCACAACCTCCGTAAGGTAATACTCTCCCATACGCACATCCAAATTCAGAAAGTCTTCTCTGGATGCCGTTACAATTTCATTCACGTATCCCTTTATTTCTTTCACATTCCTTGCAATGCCCTGCAAAGCTTGGTCCTTTTTCTCCTGTGTGTCATACAAATTCTCCGACAGCGCTTTGGAATACAGTTCAATGGAAGAAAGCGGCGTTTTAATATCATGGGACAAAGAAAGAATCAATGTCTTCCGCTCCTTTTGAAATGCAAGTTCTTTCTCTTTTGTTTCCTCCAACTTTTCGCGAAGCATGTCCATTCCCCACAGGAAGCGCCCAAACAGCTTGCTTTTTTCTTCTTTAACAGGCATGGACAAATTCCCTTTCGCCAGCTCATAAGATAAATTACTCATATCCCGAAAAGGCTTTAAGACTTTATAGTGCACATACGCGAGCACAATATTTGTCACAATCATCATACCCAGCAGCGATATATTTATGTACAAAGGTAATCGTGGACTTCTTTCCTCCGCATATTCTATCCGATACAGTTTACCGGCTATTTCTTCCACTAAATAATCGTTATCACAGGCTTCTCCGGCAACAAACTCTCTGATTCCTACTATCGTCTCATACTGATTGAAGCTCATTGCTTCTATTTTGGAAGCCTCTGGTTTTTGTTCTTCTATTTCCTTAATTAAGCGCCTTGCTTCCACAAGATATAATTTCCCGCCACTGCCATTATTTTGATAAAAATACAGGCAATTAACCGACAATATCAGCAATATCTCAACAATGACAATCCAAAATACAAAAATTTTAAACTTACTCAAAACGATACCCTACTCCCCACTCTGTAATAATATGCCTGGGCTTTTTGGGTTCTGCTTCTATTTTTTCCCTAAGCCATTTAATATGTACCGTCAGCGTTTGAATCTCCGAATCACTGTCACTTCCCCAAACGGTATTGAATAAATATTCCTTTTTCATAGTTACATTCTTATTCTCCATGAGCAGCTTTAACAGTTCAAACTCCTTTTCGGTAACTTCTTTTTTCTGCCCATCTACATAGACCGACTGTTGCACAGTATTCAATCGGATATTCCCTTCTACAATCTCTGCCTGACCATATTTTCTTTTAAAAATGCCTTTAATCTTGGCAATTAAAATATCTACATCATAAGGTTTCTCAATGTA